>Ga0153999_1000035_pt1 | contig 90184 bp, 83 predicted proteins | sample TSNC083MetaG_FD_104675 | JGI IMG/M metagenome (GOLD analysis project Ga0153999, IMG submission 104675) | Attine ant fungus gardens microbial communities from North Carolina, USA - TSNC083 MetaG | ecosystem: Host-associated > Fungi > Mycelium > Unclassified | place: USA: North Carolina, Lumber...
ACTTTGGGCTGAACCTTAATCCGATAAAGCCTGTCTTAACCTTGGGCATCTCTCGATGTCGTCAGATCAGTAACCTGTGTTTGTATAGGAGCCTCGCCAAACGAGATACTGCATATAAACTACCGGCGCAGTATAGGCGTTGTTTTATCCGGCAGGAAGAAAAGATTGCCCGTCGTTTATGGAGTATTTAGGATAATGTTATTAAACACGAATCTATAAAAACGGCTGATATAAATCAGCCGTTTTTTATTTCTCAGTGCTCGAGAAGATAGACGTTTTTATCGTACAAGGCACCTTGAGGGGTAAAGTCGATCCCCTTCACGTAGGGTTTAATGAGCGTGGCGTTGGCCTCGTAGTACACCGGCGCCACCGGCGTATCGGCGGCCAGCACCGCCTCGGCCTGCTGGAAGTATTGCTGCACCTGCTGCGGCGTCTGCGCCGCCGTTGCCTGATGCAGAATGCGGTCGTAGTCCGGGTTATGGTATTTAGGGCTGTTTTCGCTGCTGTCGGAACGGAACACGTTCAGGAAGGTGGAGGGATCATTGTAATCCGCCAGCCAGCGGGTAAAGGCCACGCCATATTGCCCGCGGTTGATATTATCCAGCGTCACTTTACGCTCCTGGCTTTGCAAAGTGGCCTCTACCCCGAGGTTCTTTTTCCACATGGCGGCGGCGGCGATGACGATCTTCTTGATGGTGGCGTCGTTGCTGTACAGCACGGTAAAGCGCAGCGGGTTCTCGGCGTTGAAACCGGCCTGCGCCAGCAGTTGCTTCGCCTGGGCGTGCCGCTGTTCCGGCGTCCAGCCAGCCGCAGCGCCGGGCTGCAGGCTATAGCCGCCCGCCCCCGTTGGGGTAAAGGTCCAGGCCGGCTGTTGGCCGTAGCCCAGCACCTTGCCGGCGATAATGTCTTTGTCCAGCGCCAGATTTAGCGCCTGGCGCACCCGCACGTCATTAAACGGCGCCTGGCGGTTGTTGAAGGCGAAATAACTGGTGGAGAGCAGCGGATAGGTCACCAGCTGTTGCTCGCCGAGCGTTTTTTTCAGCTGCTGATACAGCTCCGGCGGCGTGGTATACCCCAACTCAACCTCGCCGGCGCGAAAACGCGCCACCTCCGGGAAACCCTGTATCGGCAAGAACGTCACTTTGTTGAGCACTGTGTTGGCGTTGTCCCAATACTGCGGATTGCGTTCCACCACCACCTTTTCGTTCACCACCCACTGGCTGAGACGGAATGCGCCGTTGCCGACAAAATGCGCCGGTTGAGTCCAGTTTTTGCCGTACTGCTCCACCACCTTGCGGTTAACCGGCAAGACCGGAAAATGCACCAGTTGCTTGAGCAGGTAGGAGTTGGGCTCCGACAGCGTCACCTGCAGGGTGTGCGCGTCCAGCGCCTTGACGCCCAGCTCGCTCGGCGGCTTGCTGCCGGCGTTGATCGCCGCCGCATTCAGCACGTAGGCCGATGCCAGATAGCTGCCGTACGGCGACGCGGTTTTCGGATCGGTGAGGCGCCGCCAGCTGTAGACGAAATCGTCGGCGGTCACCGGATCGCCGTTCGACCATTTGGCCTGCGGCCGCAGATGGAAGGTCCAGACGTTGCCCTGATGCTCCCACGTCTGCGCCAGCGCCGGGATCGCTTCGCCGTCTTTCCCGACGCGCAGCAAACCTTCGAACAAATCGTTGAAGATATAGAACTCCACATTGCTCTCGGCCAGGTTCGGATCCAACGTCGCCGGTTCATACCCGTTGGCGCGCACCAATTCCTGTACCGGCGCCAGTTTAGCGCCCGCCGGCACCTCGGCCGCCTGAGCTGTCGTCGCGTTAAAAGCCAGGAGGATTAAACCAGCCAGTTTCTTGCCATTAAATGAATATTTCACGTCGATATCCCTGATTAGTGTTTTATCGCGTTCAATATGCAATGTGGTAGTGGAATAAATTAAATCATTAATCGCTATGAGTCATAACCAAAAGCGGTGTTGAATTTCTTTCATTATCAATGGAATAGTGGTGGTAACTGGCGAAAGCAAGCGGGAGGACGCGGCGGCCGGCATCGCCGAACAGGAACGTCGCGAACCGGCGGTGAGTAGTGTTTATTCGCCACACCGGCCCGACAGGTTCGCCCATCGCCGCAAACAGCCCGCTGTGGCAAGTTCATCCCGGTCTGGAAATCGACGCGGGAACCGACTGGTTCATCGATAAAACTCACCCCAGCTGTTTTTACCAGACTGATCTGGCGGAGCGGCTCAAACAAGCCGGCATCGGTCGGCTGGTGATTTCGGGAATGAAAACGCAATACTGCGTAGACACCACGTGTCGGCGCGGCGCGGAATTGGGGTTTGACATGGTGCTGGCCGCCGATGCCCATAGCTGTTCAGATACGGCGGAACTCGGTGCCGAAGCCATTATCCGTCACCATAACCAGACCCTGTCGGGGCCATTCGTGACGCTGACGTTGGCGGAAGAGGTGAAATTCTAAAACGCGGGCGACTTACCTGTCAGGCCGGGCTTCCACCCGGCCATTTCAACGGCAAGTCTTGTCACGGCGTGGCTTTTTCGGTGCCAGCAGATAATCCACCACGCTTTCGTCAACGCAGCTGTCGATGCCGTTCAGCGCCAGCGTATGCCCGTCGCGTTCGCGGGTGATCAGCGGGCTTTTAAAGGCGGCGGCCATCACCTGGGCGTTGCGGTACGGCGTGGTCGGATCGTAGCGCTGGGCGACGAACAGCAGCGGCGGCAACGCGGCGGACGCCACTGGCGTGTGCGGGCGATCCTTGCCTCGGTACGGCCACAGATCGCACATTTCCAGCGGATACTCGTGCAACGGCAGATAGTGAGCATACAAAGCGGCGGTATTGATCTCCTGCCGCTGTCTGCGCAACAGCAGCGGATCGGCCGTCGGGTTGGCGACGTCGGCGCAGGTAATGACGTTCAGGGCGTCATCGGCATCCGGTGAGTAGCTTTCGTCGATCAGATCGGAAACCTGCTGCCCGGCGATGCCGGCATCAAGCTGACGCAGCACGGTCGCCAGCTCATGCCAGCGCTCCGGCCACAACAGCAGCGAACGCGTGACCGTCAGCACGTCGTCGGCGGAGATTTCATAACCCGCCGCGGTGACGAACGGCTGCTCATGCAGCTTGCGCAGCAAAGCGTGATAGCGCTGCAGCGCCTGATTGGCGCCGCCGCCCAACTGGCAGCTGTCGGTTTTGCCGCAGTAGGCGGCGAAGCGCAGGAAGCTTTGCTGGAAGCCTCGCTCCTGATTCATGCGCTGGGTGAAATCATCCTCCGCCAGATCTACCACCCCGTCCAGCACCAGCGCGCGCGTTTTCTTCGGGAAGCGTTCGGCATACAGCGCCGCTACTTTGGTGCCGTAAGAGTACGCCACCGCCGTCAGCCCCGGCTCGCCCAGCGCGTGGCGGATCGCGTTCAGATCGTTGACCGCCTCGTCGGTGCCGATGTGTTGCAGCACGTCCGCGCCGGTCTGTTTGATGCAGGCGGCAATCAGGGTGCGCGTCTGGCTTTCTGCACCGGCCACGTCGTTGTCGTCCGGCGTCGGGGTTTCGTCGCCTTCGGCCACCTGACAGGAGATTTTCGGCGTCGATTGGCCGACGCCGCGCGGATCGTAACCGATGATGTCGTAGGATTTACGCAATCTGGCGACGTGCGCGTCGTTGCCCAAATAAGGATTGATGCCCGGCAGCCCCGGCCCACCGCTGATCATCACCACGCTGCCCTTTTTCGGCCCGGTGGCGGGCAGCAGGGTCAGCGCCAAACGCACGGTCTGTTCGCCCACCTGCGCCGCATGAGCGGGCGGCGTGGCATAGGCTAACGGCACCTCGAGGTAACCGCAGCGCAGGCCCGGCGGCGGCGCCTCATCGAACCAGCGCTGAAAACCGCTGTTGAGACAAGATTGCCAACGAACGCCGTTTTCGGCCGTCGCGCCGTGAGCCGCAGGCTTGGCCTGGGCGGGCAACGTGGCGGTCGCGGCGAGCAGCGCCAGAATACGCAGTACTGACATGGGGAGTCCTTTCAACTCAACGAATCGGTCAAAGGTTAACGATACCCGGTTAAACAGCTAGCCAATAGAACACAAAAAAACCACGCGGGTGAAGCCGTCACCGTACGCCCGGCAAGACATTTCTTTGCTCGGATTGCTCTTATAACGCACAGAATGCTGCAAAAAGTGCCGTTCACCTGCTAGGCTTAGGATTCGTTAACCCACAAGGACCAGGAGAGTTGCATGTTTGGAAAAGCGGAAGACAAAGCCAATGAAGCCGCAGGCGCGGTACAAGAAGCGTTCGGCAAAGCCGTTGATTCACCGGAGCATCAGGTGCGCGGCGCGGCGCGCAAATACGCCTCTCAGGCCAGCTATGCCGCCCGAGACGCGGCGGATAGCGTAAGAACCCAGGTGGAAGCCAACCCGCTGGCCGGCGTGGCCGTTGCGGCAGCAGTCGGCATCGTTTTCGGCTTCTTGCTGGGACGCAAATAAGCGGCGAATGCGCCGCTCGACAACAGGCCCGTTAAGGGCCTTTTTTATCGCCCTTTCCTCTACCGGCGCCGTTATGCGCGCAAACTTTCATCTATCACAACCATCGCTTAAAAAAACCAACGCCTTCAACTACGATTAGTTTGTGACCAGAGCGAGGCTCTGCGATCCGACGGATAACCCTATGAGGATTATCATCATTATCCATGCTGTTTAAGCCGCTCTCCTTCACGCGGCTAAGAAAGGTTGATTATGGCTCGCACCACCCCTATCGAACGTTACCGCAATATCGGCATCTCCGCGCATATCGATGCCGGCAAGACCACCACCACCGAGCGGATTCTGTTTTACACCGGGGTCAGCCACAAGCTGGGTGAAGTGCATGACGGCGCGGCGACCATGGACTGGATGGCGCAGGAACAGGAGCGCGGCATCACCATCACCTCGGCGGCCACCACCTGCTTCTGGAACGGCATGCAGCATAATTATCCGCAGCACCGCATCAATATTATCGACACCCCCGGGCACGTCGATTTCACCATTGAGGTGGAGCGTTCGATGCGCGTGCTGGACGGCGCCGTGATGGTCTATGACTCGGTGGGCGGCGTGCAGCCGCAGTCGGAAACCGTCTGGCGCCAGGCCAACAAGTACAAAGTGCCGCGGCTGGCGTTCGTCAACAAAATGGACCGCATCGGCGCAGACTTTTTCCGCGTGCGCAAAATGATGATCGAGCGCCTGAAAGCCAACCCGGTGCCGATCGTTATCCCTATCGGCGCCGAAGACCACTTCAGCGGCGTGGTGGATCTGGTGCGGATGAAAGCCATTCTGTGGGACGAGGCCTCGCAGGGCATGAACTTCAGTTTCGAAGAGATCCCGGCTGAGCTGCGCGATTCAGCGCAGGAGTGGCGTGAAAACATGATTGAAGCCGCCGCCGAAGCCTCGGAAGAACTGATGGAGAAATACCTCAACCAGGTGCCGCTGAGCGAAGAGGAGATCGTCCACGGGCTGCGGGTGCGCACCGTCGCCGGCGAAATCCAGCCGATGCTGTGCGGCTCTGCGTTCCGCAACAAAGGGGTGCAGCGCATGCTGGATGCGGTGATTGAACTGATGCCCTCGCCGCTCGACGTGCCGCCGATGGAAGGCCACGGTGAACACGATGAAATCATCACCCGCAAAGCCGACGATAATGAAAAATTCTCGGCGCTGGCGTTCAAGCTGATGACCGATCCGTTTGTCGGCCAGCTGACCTTCGTGCGCGTCTATTCCGGGGTGCTGGCCAAAGGCAGCAGCGTTTACAACCCGATCAAGGGCAAAAAGGAGCGCATCGGCCGCATCGTGCAGATGCACGCCAACGATCGTAAGGACATCGACGAACTGCACGCCGGCGATATCGCCGCCTGCGTTGGCCTGAAGGACGTCACCACCGGCGATACGCTGTGCGATCCTGGCGCCATCATCACGCTGGAACGCATGACCTTCCCCGAACCGGTGATCGCCCAGGCGATCGAGCCGAAGACCAAGGGCGACCAGGAGAAAATGGGCATCGCGCTGCAGCGCCTTTCGTCGGAAGATCCGTCGTTCCGCGTGCGCACCGATGAAGAATCCGGCCAGACCATTATCTACGGCATGGGCGAGCTGCACCTGGAGATCATCGTCGATCGCATGCGCCGCGAGTTCGGGGTGGAGACCACCACCGGCAAGCCGCAGGTGTCGTACCGCGAAACCATCCGCAAACGGGTAACCGATGTGGAAGGCAAGTTCGTGCGCCAGTCCGGCGGTAAAGGGCAATACGGACACGTGGTACTGACCGTCGAACCCAACGAACCCGGCAAAGGCTTCGAATTCTTCGATGAGATCAAGGGCGGCGTCATTCCGGGCGAATTTATCCCGGCGGTGAAAAAAGGCGTGCTCGAGGCGCTGAACAACGGGGTGCTGGCCGGTTATCAGGTGGTGGACGTCAAGGTGCACCTGACCTTCGGTTCTTACCATGATGTCGACTCGTCGGAACAGGCGTTCCGCATGGCGGCGATCTTCGGCTTCAAGGAAGCCTGCCGCCTGGCGGATCCGGTGATCCTTGAACCGATCATGTCGGTGGAGGTGGAAACGCCGGAAGATTACGCCGGCAACGTGATGGGCGACCTCTCCTCACGCCGCGGTCTGGTGCAGGGCATGGAAGAGATCCCGGGCGGCGGCGGCAAGGAAATTCGCGCCAAGGTGCCGCTGTCCGAGATGTTCGGCTACTCGACGACCCTGCGATCGATGTCGCAGGGCCGCGCCACCTACACCATGGAGTTCAGCCACTACGCCGAAGCGCCGCGCAACGTGGCCGAAGAGATCATTCACCACAGCAAGCGTTAACCCCCGCGCCCGCCTTCGCGGCGGGCGTCACCCCTGCTTGTCCTCCAGCGCCACCACCACCGGCTGCGGCTTGATACGCATGGCATACACCACGCCGGCGATCAGGCAGACGATGCCGGCCAATGTCAGCAGCGGCGGCCAGGCCTGGCGCAGCATAAAGGTATAGGCCAACCCCGCCAGAATTTCGAACACGATAAGCGGCCCCACCAACACCGTCGGCAGCCGCTGGCTGGCTTCGTTCCAGCACAGCGCCCCCAGCCAGGAGCAGAACACGCCGATAACCAGCATCAGTGGGATAAATACCTCGGGGCGCGGGCCGAACGGCAAGGCAAACGCCGGTTCGCTCAGCGCCAATTGGCCGCAGACCGCCAGATAGCCCAGCAGCGCCAGCGGCAGCGTCACCAGCCCCTGCGCCGTGGCCCAGGTGGCCGGCCGCTGCGTCGGGTTCTCCCGCAGCCAGCGCGAATTGCGCAGCGGGAACCAGGTCCAGCACGCCACCGCCAACACCGCCAGCCCAAGGCCGCTGAGATAACGCCAGCCGTCGATCGGCACCGCATTGCCGCGCAGTTCGGCGATGTTTACGCACGCTAACCCGCAGACGATCAGCAGCAGCGCCGGCGCCAGCTTGCTCCAGGCCAGCCGCCCGTCGTGCCTGCCGTAAAACAGATTGGCGCAGATGGCGATCACCACCGGCAAGGTGCCGATGATCATGGTCGATACCGGTGCGCCGGTACGCTGAATGGCGCTGGCCAGGCACAGGTAGTACAGCAGATTGCCGATGGCCGTCAGTTTGAGCGCTTCCAGCCAATCCTGGCGCCGCAGCTTGCGCAGGCGGCGGCGATCGAACCACGCCAGCGGCAAGGTGATCAGCCCGAAGGCCAGATAGCGCCCGGTGGACTGCAGCGCGGCGGGATAATCCGGCACCAGCAGCGGGCCGACGAAAATCAGTCCCCACATCAGCCCGGCGGCCAGGGCAAACACAACGCCAATGAACATAACGACTCCGACAAACGGCCGGCGCGGCCAACCCGCCCGACAAGACAGCGGCAGAGTAACGAAAACGCGGGGAGAAATTATTGTAGCAGGTTGCTGTTTTAGCCCAATTTCACCTGTTTCTGGAAACGCACTGGCGTGACGCCGTAACGATTGGCGAAGGCGCGCGTCAGGTGCGCCTGATCGGTCAGCCCCGCCGCCGCCGCCACCTGTGCGGCGGGCATGCCGCGCTCCAGCATGCGTTTGGCCTGCGACAGCCGGATCGCCATCAGCATCTGCTGCGGCGAAACGTGATATTCGGCCTTGAACTTGCGCAGGAAATGGTACGGGCTGAGCGACACCAGCTCGGCCAGTTGGCTGAGGGTCACAGCCTCGGCGAAGTTATCGTGCAGGTAGCTTTTCACCACCTCGAAACGGTGCGCCGCTTCAGCTTTTTCCCGCTGCCCGGTGCGGATGTGCGGGTGCAACAGCTCGACCGCCTCAAGCAGCAGGCCGTCGAGCGTGAGCGGATCGTCGGTTTGCCACAGCGTGGCGAGAATGGCGGACAGGCGCTGCGCCGCCCGCGGATCGTGGCGCACCGCATCGGTAAACCACTGGCTCCGATCGCCGGACAGCTGCTCCAGCGCCTCGGGCGCCAGATAGAGCATGCGGTAACACCAGCCGCCCGGCGTTTCGGCTTCGCCGGTATGCAGCTCGTCCGGGTTCATCAGCACCAGCGCGCCCGGCGCCGCCAGATGCTGCGCGCCGCGATAGCGAAAACGCTCCGCCCCGGTATCTACGGTGCCGATGGCGAAGGCGTCGTGGGTATGCGGCTCGAAGGCATAGCGCTCGATGTGCGCCTGATAAAGTTCGACGCCCGGCAGATGCGACAAATGCCGGAACTGCGCGCAATCCTTCTCGAACGGAAACTGTTGTGGTACCCCTTGCACCCGACCTCCTCGTCCGTGCTGACAATCTGCTCAGCATAGCCAAAACATCGCCGGTTGAGTAGCCGCCCTGGCGCTTTCGTGCCCCTCGCCTGGACGATCGCCGCCATTCGGCGTAGGGTTAAGGTCCCTGTCCCTTTCAGGCGCGCCGCATCGCGAAGCTCATCGGCCCCTGACACTCCGCAAACAAGAGGCAACAATGTATCCGGATACTCAACTGTATATCGATGGACAATGGCGCAACGCACTGGCCGGGAAAACCCTGCCGGTCACCAACCCCGCCACCGACGAGGTCATCGGTCAAGTGGCGCACGCCGCCACAGAGGATCTCGATCTGGCGCTGGCCGCCACCGAGCGCGGATTTAACGTCTGGCGCGACACCGCCGCGCACCAGCGCGCCAATCTGATGCGCAAAGCCGCGGCGCTGCTGCGCGAACGCGCCAACGCCATCGCCGCCGTCATGACGCAGGAACAGGGCAAACCGGTGGCGCAGGCCAAAGTCGAAATTCTCAACGCCGCCGACGTTATCGACTGGTTCGCCGGCGAAGCCACCCGCACCTACGGGCAGATCATTCCGTCCCGCGCCCGCGATGTACAGCAGCAAACCCTCAAGCTGCCGGTCGGCCCGGTGGCCGCCTTCACGCCGTGGAACTTCCCGATCAACCAGATCGTGCGCAAGCTGTCCGCCGCGCTGGCGGCGGGCTGTTCCATCATCGTCAAAGGCCCGGAAGAAACGCCGGCCTCGCCGGCTGAGCTGATCAAAGCCTTCGCCGACGCCGGGATCCCGGCCGGGGTGATCGCGCTGGTGTACGGCACCCCGGCGGAAATCTCGGAATACCTGATCCCCCATCCGACCATTCGCAAGATCTCCTTCACCGGCTCCACCCGCGTGGGCAAGCATTTGGCGGCGCTGGCCGGCCAGCACATGAAAAAGGCCACCATGGAGCTGGGCGGCCACGCGCCGGTGCTGATCTTCGACGACGCCGATCTCGACGCGGCGGCCAAAGAGCTGGCGCAGTCCAAGTTCCGCAACGCCGGCCAGGTCTGTATTGCCCCGACCCGCTTCCTGATCCAGCAAGGCGTTTATGAGGCCTTCGTGGAGAAATTCACCGCCGCGGTGCGTGAGCTCAAGCTCGGCAACGGGCTGGAAGACGGCGTGACAATGGGGCCGATGGTACTGGGCCGCAGCGTCGACAATATCGAGGCGTTGGTGCAGGATGCCGTCGCCCACGGAGCCAAGGCTAGCACCGGCGGCAAGCGCGTGGCGGGCAAAGGCAACTTCTTCGAGCCGACGGTGCTGCGCGACGTGCCGCTGAGCGCGCGCGCCATGTCAGAAGAGCCGTTTGGCCCGGTCGCCCTGCTGCGCCCGTTCGCCACCTATGACGAGGCGATCGCCGAAGCCAACCGTCTGCCGTACGGCCTGGCCGCCTACGCTTACAGCCGCAACATCGCCACCGTCAATGCGCTGGGGCGCGACGTGGAGAGCGGCATGCTGAGCATCAACCACATCGGTTTCGGCCTGCCGGAAACGCCGTTTGGCGGCGTGAAAGACTCCGGTCACGGCACCGAAGGCGGCAGCGAAGCGATCGAGTCCTACCTGGAAACCCGCTTCGTCACCGTCGCCGGCCGTTAATCGCGCGTCGGATGAATCGCCAAAAGCCCCGCAGTGCGGGGCTTTTTTTTACTCGCCGGCCAGCTCGAACAGCCGCCGCGCCGCCGGGGTCAGCCCCAGCATGTGAATGCAGGCATGCACCATGCCCGGCAGCCGTTCGCAACGTACCGACACGCCCGCCTCACGCAGCCACTGCGCATACTGTTCGGCCTCATCGCGCAGCGGATCGTATTCGCAGCTCAGGATGGTGGCCGGCGGTAACCCGCGCAGCGTGGCGGCATGCAGCGGTTCGGCGCCGGGATCGCGCCGCTGGGCCAGATATTGATGCCAACAAAACACCATCGCGTCGCGCGTCAGAAAGTGCCCCTCGGCAAACTCGCGATAGCTCGTCGTCGCCATCTCGCGGCTGAGCGCCGGGTACAGCAGCAGCTGGCGCTCGATGTGCGGGCCGCCGCGATCCCGCGCCAACAGCGCGACCGCCGCCGCCAGATTGCCCCCGGCGCTGTCGCCGCCCACCGCCAGGCGCTCCGCGTCTATCCCCAACTGCGGCGCCCGTTGCGCCACCCAGCAGAGCGCCTGATAGACATCTTCCAGCGGCTGTGGGAACGGATATTCCGGCGCCAGGCGGTAGTCGACCGACAGGATCACCCGGCCGGTGGCGTTAGCCAACGCCTGACAGGGCCGATCGTACAACGCCAGCGAACCGAGACACCAGCCGCCGCCGTGGGCGAACAGCATCGCCGGCTGCGCGTTCGCGCGGTTTACCCCCGCCGGTAGATAAGTGCGCAGCGCAATTCTGTGTCCATCGGCGGCGACTACCGTATAGTCCCTGACGCCGCCGCTCGCTTCCGCCTCGCCCTGCAGCCTGCGTAAACCGGTTTCCGTGGCCGCACGCATTTCCGCCAGCGACGCGGGGGGCAGCGCATCGGCCGACGCCGTCAAAAAGGCAGCGATGCGTTCATCGAGCGGCATGGGGTTCTCCTGCCAGGAACGGCGTAATCAGGGCAATAAATTCCTCATGGCACTCCTCGGTAATGAAATGCCCGCAGCCGGCGACCGTTTCGCCCCGCAGATCGTGCGCATTGCCCCGCAGCGTCGTCAGCGGCGCGTCGCCGGTGGCGTGCTCCGCCCCTACCGTCAACACTGGCATCGTCAAGGGCGTGGCGGCGCGCAGCCGGTTCTGCCTCACGGTCTCCGGGATCGCCCGGTAATAGTCGAATCCGGCGCGCAGGCCGCCCGGCGCCGAATAGGCGGCGATATACACCTCCGCCGTCACCCGATCGCGCCGATAGGACCAGCGGTTGAAGATATAGCCAAGATACTCCCGCTCACGCCCCTGGGTTAGGGTCTCCGGTAAATCCGCCAGTTGGTTGAACATGAAATGCCACAGGAAGATGTTCTCCTCCGGCGCGACGAAAATCGGCGGCGGCGGCGCCAGCCCGGGGATCACCGCCTCCGTCAGCACCAGACGCTCCACCGCCTGCGGGAAATCGCTCGCCATGGCGTAACCGATCCACATGCCGATGTCGTGGCCAACCAGTTGGTAACGTTCATGGCCCAGCTGCGCCATCATTGCGTGCAGCGCCGCACCGACGCTGCCGGTGTCGTAGCCGCCAGCGGGCTTGTCAGAATCGCCGATGCCCGGCGGATCGACGGCGATCGCCTGAAAACCGGCCGCCGCCAGCGCTTGCATCACATGGCGCCAGGTGTACCAGGTTTGCGGCCAGCCGGGGATCAGCAGTACCGGTCGCCCTTCACCGGCCACCACACAGTGAAGGCGCCGGCCGTTGACCTGGAGATAGACGTGTTCCGCCGCGAGATCCGCCAACGGGGCCTCGTTCTGTCGATATTGCATGGGGTGACTCCCTTAAGGATTGGGCTCAGCGAATGCCGAGCAAGGCGTTGATCTGCTGCGGGTTGACCGGTGCGCCGGCGAAGTCGTCGAACACTTTGTCGGTGACGCGGATAATGCGATCGCGAATGAAGGCTGCACCTTCGCGCGCGCCGTCCTGCGGGTTTTTCAGGCAACATTCCCACTCCAATGCCGCCCAGCCCGAATAGCCGTACTGCGTCAGGCGCGAAAAGATGCCGTTGAAATCAACCTGGCCGTCGCCCAGCGAGCGGAAGCGGCCGGCGCGATCGACCCAGGATTGATAGCCGCCGTAAATGCCCTGGCGACCGGTCGGATTAAACTCGGCGTCCTTGACGTGGAACATGCCGATAACCTCTTTATAGATATCGATAAACTCCAGATAGTTGAGCTGCTGCAGCACCATATGGCTCGGATCGAACAGCACCCGGCAGCGCGGATGATGGCCGACGCGCTCAAGAAACATCTCGAACGTCACGCCGTCGTGCAGATCCTCACTCGGGTGAATTTCATAACACAGGTTGATGCCCTGCTCGTCGCAGGCGTTAAGCACCGGCAGCCAGCGTTTGGCGAGTTCGTCGAACGCGGTGTCGATCAATCCTTCCGGGCGCTGTGGGAACGGGAACAGATAGGGCCAGGCCAGCGAACCGGAAAAGGTGCCCAGCTCGCTGAGCCCGAGCCGCGCCGACGCCTTCACCGCCAGCAGCATTTGCTGCCGCGCCCACTCGCCGCGCGCCTGCGGATTGCCCTGCAGCGCCGGCGGCGCGAAGCTGTCAAACAGCGCATCGTAAGCCGGGTGTACCGCCATCAGCTGGCCGAAGATATGGCTGGTCAATTCGCTGACCACCAACCCCTGCTCCGCCAACATGCCGGTCAGATCGTCGCAGTAGGTTTGGCTTTCCGCGGCGGTGGCCACGTCAAATAAACGCCGATCCCAGGCCGGGATCTGCAAGGCGGTAAAACCGGTTTGCGCCGCCCACTCGGCGATGGCCGGCAGGCTGTTGAACGGCGCTGTCTCATCGCTGAACTGCGCGAGATGCAGGCTTGGACCTTTGAGGGTTTTCATCGTAAACTCCTATTGTTTGTCAATTGACAAACAATAGAGGCAAGGCGCGATGACCGCAAGCGAAATTTATAAAGACATTGGTATTCCCGCCGATTTAAGCGATCCTATGTCGCTGAATGGCAGGTAAATTGGAGCAGAGAATGGCTGGCAGACCGCGCGAGTTCGACCGCGAACAGGCGCTCTTGAAGGCGCGAAACTTATTTTGGCGACAGGGTTACGAAGGCACCTCGATGTCGGATCTGGTGGCAGAATTGGGCATTGCTTCCGCACGCATCTACAAGGCGTTCGGCTCCAAAGAGCAGCTGTTCCGCGAGGCAATCGCCAGTTACGAAACCGAGGAAGGCGGCTTCGCCGATCGCGCCTTCGCACAGGAAAGCGGCATTCGCCCGGCGATCCAACGTATGCTGGAAGATGCCGTGCGGCTCTACAGCCGGCCGGATCTGCCGCAGGGCTGCATGGTGGTCTCCTCCGCCGCCAGCGTCAGCGCGGAAAACGAGGGGCTCAAAACCTGGCTGGCAGAGCATCGGTTGCAGCGTACCCAGCAGATCGTCGAACGGCTGCGGCAGGCGGTGCAAGCCGGCGAACTGCCGGCCGGCACCGACGCCGACAGCCTGGGGGACTTTTTCGCCGTCTTCCTGCACGGCCTGTCGATTCAGGCGCGTGACGGCGTCACTGAAACGCGACTATTGGCGGCGGTGAACGTGGCGCTCACCGCCCTGGGAGGAAGCGCTTAGTCGCAAGCCAGGCTCCCTTAATCTTCGGGCAGATCGACAATCACCAGCGTGCCTTCGCTGCCCGGCAACACGCGGTGCGGCACGCCGGCCGCGGCCTGATACAGCTGCCCGGCCCGCACCACCACCACTTCCCCCGCCACCTGCAGCCGCAGGTGGCCGCTGATTACCAGCAATCCTTCGCTGTAATCATGCACTTCATCCGCAATGCTGCGCGCGTCCATGCGCAGCACTTTGATATTGGCCGCACCGACACGGCCCAGCACGGTAGAACGCCAGGCCTCAGGCAGTTCGGCCGCCTGCAGGTTTAAATCGAACAGCATCGGAATTCCTCTGGTGCATGAAAAACGCACTCTAGCCTGATTCTGCGCCGCTGGGAAAGACGCTTTGGTTGCAGGTTATGACCGTTGGTTCTGAGGCAAAACGCGCCGGATGAAGGCTTAAGGCAGCCGCGCCGCGGCCTCCCGATCGGCGATAATCAGCAGATCCGGATGCAGCATCAAAACGCTGGCGGGTACCCCGGCCTCTACCGGCCCGCTGACAATGCGCCGTAAAATGTCCGCTTTGTGTGAACCGTTGACGAGCAGCACCAGTTTTTTGGCGGCCATCACGCTCGCAGGCCCCAGGGTGACGTAATGATCGGGCAGATATTCAGCGCGGCCGCCCACCTCTTTGAGCAAAATGTCCGCCATATCCGGCCTGGCGGAAACCGGCACCCGGCAGGTGCGGTCTGAGAAGGCGGTGGTACCCGGCAGATTGCCGCAGAAATGTCCGTCCGCCCCGACGCCCATCACGATCGCATCCAGCCCGCCATCCTCGGCGATGCGCCGATCGTGCTGGAGGTAGTTGTCCGAATTCAAGACGTGCAGTTGCCGCTCGGGGATCGCCGCTGGGCCGAAGAACATGCGATGCAGATTCTCCATGGTGACGCCGTAGCCCGGTCGGCCGGCGTAAGGAATTTCATCGAAATTATAGTAATGCGCGTTGGCGAATTCCGCGTGGCCCTTGACGCGCGGAGCCAACAATTCATACATCCGTTTGGGCGTCGAGCCGGCGGTGATAGCCAGATTGACGCGCTGTGGGCGCAGCATATAACTCAACAACAGGCTGGCGGCCAGCTCACTCATTTCCTGGTAGTCATTAGCGACAACAAGTTTCATTCCCTTCTCCTTTTTACAAAAAAAAACCTAACCGCCCATCCCGCCATGTTTGATGCGGGGGAGAAGTTAGGTTTTGCCTGATCGCGTCAGTAACAATCCGTTTCTTGTCAGGTTATGGCGGCCAAGAATGAAATGCAATCCGCGTTGTGTGAGGCCTGCCACAATTGCGGCGATGCCTTTTTCGCTTTCTAGACCGGCACCCGGCGGCTGATCTCCACCACCTGATCGCTGGGCAGGTAATAATAATCCGTGACGTGCATGCCGTTGCGCACCATCAGCGCGAACAGGTTGCGCTGCCAGGCCGGCAACCGGTCGTTCGCCTCGCGGCGCACTACGGTTTCGTGGCCGAGATAGTAAGTCGCCTCGTCGAAGTTCAGGCCGCATTTTTGCGCCTCGACGTGCTGCAGCAGTTGCGGGATATTCGGCCGCTCCATAAAGCCGTAACTGGCCACGCCGCACCAAAACCCCGGCGCCAGTTCGCGCATCACCAGACGCTCGGCATTCGATACCCGCGGTTCATTGACAATGGCTATGGTCAGCGCCAGCACGTTGGCGTGCAGCGAACCGTTGCGTTTGACGTGCCATTTCATTACCGGCGGCGTGCCCTGCAGGCTGCGGGTGAGAAAGACCGCGGTGCCCGGCACGCGCGGCACGGATTCACGCTGGATTTTCGCCAGAAAATCCGCTATCGGCACCGTCGTCTCGCCGAGGGTACGCACGGCCGCCAGCACCCCGCGATGCCAGATCAGCATCACGGTATAGACCGCGGCGGCCAGCAGCAGCGGGATGTAACCGCCCTGCAATACCTTGGTCAGGTTGGCCGTCAGGAAGCTCAGATCGACCACGAAGAAACACCCCGCCACCAACAGGCTGGCGACCAATCCCCAGCGCCACACCTCGCGCATCGCCACGAACAGCAAGCCGGTGGTCATGATCATGGTCAGCGAGACGGCGATGCCGTAGGCGGCGGCCAGATTGTCCGAGGATTTGAAGAACACCGTCAGGAACAGCGTCACCACCATCAGCAGCCAATTGATGGCGCCGATGTAGATCTGCCCGTAGCTTTCCTCAGTGGTTTGTTTAACCCGCAGCCGCGGCAGCCACCCCAGCTGGATCGCCTGTCGGGTCATGGAGAACGCGCCGCTGATGATCGCCTGGCTGGCGATGATCGTCGCCAGCGTGGCCAGGATCACCAGTGGGATCAGCAAGGCCGGCGGGCATAGACGGAAAAAGATGTTCTGCGTGACGTCAGCGCCGCTCAGGATCAGCGCAGCCTGGCCGGCGTAGTTAAGCAACAGGCTGGGAAAAACGATGCCGAACCAGGCCAGCCAAATCGGCCGTTTGCCGAAATGCCCCATGTCGGCGTACAGCGCTTCGGCACCGGTGACGCACAGAAACACGCCGCCCAGCACCAGGAAGCTGGTCAGTCCGTTGGAGAACAGGAAATGAATGCCGTACAGCGGGTTCAGCGCCAGCAGCACCGCCGGATGCTGGATGATGCCCCACACGCCCAATGCGGCGATCGACAGGAACCACAGCGCCATGATCGGCCCGAACACGCGGCCGATGCGCGCGGTGCCCAGCGGCTGAATGGCGAACAGGCTGAGTAAAATCACCACCGCCGCCGGCAGAATATAAGGCTGCGACGCCGGCAGCACGATGTTCAACCCCTCGAGGGCGGAGAGCACCGAGATGGCCGGCGTGATGGCACCGTCACCGTAGATCAACGCTGCGCCGAACAGGCCGGCGAACAACACCAGCGGCCGGGATTTTCGTCTGCTGACCAGCAGCGACATCAGCGCCATGATGCTGCCCTCGCCCCGGTTGCCGATGCGCATGGCGAACATGGCATATTTGAGCGAAGTGACGATCACCAGCGTCCAGAAAATCAGCGACAGCAGGCCAAGGATCACCGGCGCAGAAGGCGCATCGCCGGAGAGAAACAGCACGGTTTTCAGGGTGTACAACGGGCTGGTGCCGATATCGCCGAACACCACGCCCAATGCGCCCAACGCCAACGGCGCCAAGCCGGTCTTGTTCGAGGTTTCCGTATCATTGCCGACAGACATCTGCTTGCTCCTTAGCCTTGCACAGTGAGTTGGAATTATTGTCACTTTATTGCCGCCGCGCCACTCGCTCGGCAGCGATAAGCATAACTTAACCGTCATCTTCACGGGTTACTGTATCGCCCGTTTGCGGCACAGAAACCGCCGCCGGTGAGCAACGGTTTAGAATCGCCCGCGCCGGATGGTCTATAGTCCTTATGCGATTGTCACTTTCTTGTTTGCGCCCGCCGTGGGAGAAGTGAAATGAACGTCCGGCTCAACACCCATGTTTCCGCCCGGCGCCTGCTGCCCAACGGCTGGGACGTCATCGCCTTTCCGCTGATCATCGGCCTGATCGCCATGATGGCCATCGGCCTGCACCAAACCCTGCAGCCGATCGTCACGCTGATAACGCAGGCAATATCGCTCGATCCCGCCAACCTGCCGGAATACGCCCTGCGCACCACGCTGCGCATGCTGGTGGCCATGGCGGCCTCGCTGGCGTTTTCGCTGGCCTACGGCACCCTGGCGGCCAAGAGCCGGCGCGCCGAAAAGGTGCTGGTGCCAATCCTCGACATCCTGCAGTCGGTGCCGGTACTCGGCTACATCTCCTTCACCGTCACCTTTTTCATCGCGCTGTTCCCCGGCCGGGTGCTGGGGGTCGAGCTGGCGGCGATGTTCGCCATCTTCACCAGCCAGGCGTGGAATATGACCTTCAGCTTCTACCAGTCGCTGCGCACCGTGCCGCGCGATCTGCAAGAAGTGGCGCGCGGCTTCCATCTGAGTCCGTGGCAACGTTTCTGGAAGCTGGATGCGCCATTCGCCATGCCGGGGCTGATTTGGAACATGATGATGTCGATGTCCGGCGGCTGGTTCTTTATCGTGGCGTCGGAAGCGATCACCGTCGGCAACAACACCTTTACGCTGCCGGGCATCGGCGCTTATCTCGCGCAGGCGATCTTCAGCAAGGATCTGCCTGCGATCGGCTGGGTGCTGCTCACCATGACGGTGGTGATCCTGGCCTACGATCAGCTGCTGTTCCGGCCATTGGTGGCATGGGCGGACAAATTCCGCATGGAAACCACCCGCTCGGCGAGCGCCCCGACCTCCTGGCTGTTGAACCTGATGCGCCGCACGCGCCTGATCCACCTGCTGCTGACCCCGCTGGGCGTGCTGCTGGCCAAAACCGCGCGCCTGAAACTGAGCCTGCCAGCCCGCTCGCCGCGCCACGGCAATAGCGCCCAACGGCGGCGACGTTCGCGCGTGATCGATCGGTGTTGGAGCGCCATCGTCATCCTGCTGACGCTGGCGATCGCCTGGCGCGTCATTCTCTATGTGCAGACCGGCGTGACGCTCAATGACGTGGGCCATGTGATGGTGCTTGGGCTGATCACGCTGCTGCGCGTGACGGTGCTGATCGCCCTGTCGTCGCTGATCTGGGTGCCGCTCGGGGTACTGATCGGCCTGCGCCCGACGCTGGCCGGGAAAATCCAGCCGATCGCCCAGTTTCTGGCCGCGTTCCCGGCCAACCTGCTGTTCCCGGTGTTCGTCATCACCATCGTCCACTTCCGGCTGAACCCCGATGTCTGGCTGTCGCCGCTGATCGTGTTGGGCACCCAGTGGTACATTCTGTTCAACGTGGTGGCCGGTGCCACCGCGTTGCCCAACGACTACCGCGAGGCCGCCGCCAATTTTCACATTCGCGGTTGGCAATGGTGGCGCCAGGTGATGCTGCCGGGCATCTTCCCCTATTACATCACCGGCGCCATCACCGCGTCGGGCGGCGCCTGGAACGCCAGCATCGTGGCGGAGTTCGTGCAATGGGGCAGCACCCAGGTGAAGGCGCATGGGCTGGGCGCCTACATCGCCGAAACCACCGCCGCCGGCGATTTCCCCAAGATCATTTTGGGCATCGCCGTGATGTCTCTGTTCGTCACGCTGTTCAACCGTCTGCTGTGGCGGCCGCTTTACGCCTACGCCGAATCCCGCTTCCGCATCGATTAAGGAACCGTTCAGATGTCAGACCTTCACCCAACGCAGGCGACGCACTCGCCCGGCGAGGAAATTTTAGCGGTCAACGCGGTCAGCCATGGCTATGACAAGGCACACGGCGAGCTGCTGATCCTCGACGGGGTCAATCTGTCGCTGCGGTCGGGCGAGATCGTCGGGTTGCTGGGCCGTTCCGGTTCGGGTAAATCGACGCTGCTGCGCATCATCGCCGGCCTGGTCACCCCCACCGCCGGGGTGGTGAACTATCTGGGGCAGCCGTTGCACGGCCCCGCCAAAGGCGTCGCCATGGTGTTTCAAACCTTCGCGCTGTTCCCCTGGCTGACAGTGCTGCAAAACGTCGAGGCCGGGCTCGAGGCGCTGGGCGTCGCCCCTGCCGAACGGCGTGAGCGGGCGCTGGCGGCTATCGATCTGATCGGCCTGGACGGCTTCGAAAACGCCTACCCGCGTGAGCTTTCAGGCGGCATGCGCCAGCGCGTAGGCTTTGCCCGGGCGCTGGTGGTGGATCCGACGCTGCTGCTGATGGATGAGCCGTTCTCGGCGCTGGACGTCTTGACCGCCGAAACGCTGCGTACCGACCTGTTGGATCTGTGGACCGAGGGGCGAATGCCGATCAAGTCAGTGCTGATCGTCACGCACAACATCGAGGAAGCGGTCTTCATGTGCGATCGCAGCCTGCTGCTTTCGTCCAACCCCGGCCGGGTGATCGCCGAAATCAAGGTGCCATTCAGCCATCCGCGCAACCGGCTGGATCCGCAGTTCCGCCGCCTGGTAGACGACGTGTACGCCAAGATGACCGCCCGCCCTACTGACGGCACCGTCAAGAAAGGGCTGAAGCTCGGAACGTGGCTGCCGCACGTTTCCACCAACCTGATCGCCGGCCTGATCGAAACGCTGGCCGCCGCGCCCTATTTCGGCCGCGCCGACATGCCGGAGATCGCCCTCTCGCTGCACCTGGAGGTCGATGAGCTGTTCCCCATTGCCGAAGTGCTGCAGTCGCTGGGCTTCGCCGACGTGCGCGAAGGCGACATCTTCCTGACGCCGCCGGCACGCGCCTTCGCCGACGGCGACGTTCAGGCGCGCAAAGTGCTGTTCGCGGAACATCTGCTGCGCTATGTGCCGCTGGCCGCGCTGATCAAAAACGTGTTGGACGAACGGCCGGGGCACCGCGCGCCGCGCGTGCGTTTCGAGCAAGAGCTGGAGGATTCCCTGTCTGACAGCGCCGCCAAAGAGACGCTGGATACGGTAATCAACTGGGGCCGTTACGCCGAGATCTTCTCCTACAACGATCAAACGGCGTTTTTCAGCCTGGAGGACGTCGAATTTTAAGCGAGCCTGCGCCCATCGGCTTCGCGGCGCAGCCACTGCCGCAGGTTTTCGCCTTCCTGCGACAGTTCGCTATCCAGACGAGCACACAGGTAATAATCACGGCCGTCGTCTATCGGCAGATCGAACATTTTGATCAACTCGCCGCTCTCAAGATACTGGGCAATTAACGGCTCGCGCATCAAGGCACACCCCAATCCCGCCTGCACCGCCGCCAGCGTCAGCAACCCGTCTTCGAACATCGGCCCGATGCTGCGCAGCGGGCGTTTAACGCCGGCCAGCTGAAACCATTGCATCCAGGTATTGCGCTCCTCGTCGTGCAGCAGCGGCAGCGTCGCCAGCTGATCCGGCGTATCCAGCAAACCGTGCAGTTTACTGAATGCCCGGCTGCACACCGGCACCATTTGGCCAGACATCAGCTTTTCGCTGCGATAACCGGTCCACTGCCCAACCCCGAAGCGGATCGACAGATCGGCGGCGTCGCTCAGGTAATTGCGGTGGTTGGCGTAAACCACATTGATGTCGATATCCGGATTTTCGCGCAAAAAGCCACGCAGCCGCGGAATGAACCAGCCCATGCCGAACAGCGGGATCAGGCTGATGGTGACCTGCCGCGATGCGGACTGCTCGCGCACGTGTTCGGTCGCCTGGCGCAGCACGTTAAACGCCGAGCGGATCGAGCGGTAATATTCTCGCCCCTCGCTGCGCAGCACCAGATGACGCCCCTGCCTTTCGGTCAACGGCATCTGCAAGAATGCCTCCAGCGTTTTCAGCTGATGGCTGACCGCCGAAGGCGAAATCATCAGCTCCTTTGCCGCTGCGCTGATGCTGCCCAGGCGCGCGATGGCCTCGAACGCGCGCACGGCGCGCAGCGGCGGATCGTTCGGCAACGTTGGCAGCGGCTCTTCGTACTGTTCTGTTTTTTTCATATATCGATTGTTTTATGGAAAATCTGGAAGAAGGATTTATTTAATATACATAAAAATCAAAGCATTAAAATCACTCGTTTTTTGTATAAGAAAGTATTTTTCCGTATTTTACAATTTTTTTAAATTCTCTACTGTGAGCCTCCTGACTCATTATCTCCGGACTCTCCCTATGGATACGCTGGTACAGCAAACCGTCAACGGTTTGATGCTCGGCAGCATCTATGCGCTGATCGCGCTCGGCTACACCATGGTGTACGGCATCCTGCGCATCATCAACTTCGCGCACGGCGACGTGCTGATGGTCGGGGCGCTCAGCGCGCTGTCGGCGATCGGCGTGTTGCAACATCATTTCCCCGCGTTACCGCCCTACGCCACGCTGCTGCTGGCGGCCCTGTTCGCCATGGCCGTCTGCGCCATCACCTCGATGGCGATCGAACGTCTGGCCTATCGCCGGTTGCGGACTGCACCGCGCCTGGCCCCGCTGATCAGCGGCATCGGCGTCTCGCTGCTGCTGCAAACCCTGGCGATGCTGATCTGGTCACGCAATCCCCTGATGTTTCCACAGCTGTTGCCGATGACGCCCATCGCCCTGACCGCAGGCAGCACCGAACATGCGCCGGCGGTGATCACCGGCACGGCGATCGTCACGCTGGCGGTGGCCGTGGCGGTCATGGCCGGCCTCTGGCTGCTGGTCGAACACAGCCGTTTCGGCCGCGCCATGCGCGCCACGGCGGAAAACCCGCAGGTCGCCGGCCTGATGGGCATCAGTCCTGACCGCATCATCGTTCTGACCTTTGCGCTCGGCGGCGCGCTGGCGGCGGTGGCCGGCATCATGATGGCCAGCAATTACGGCAACGCCGGTTTCTCAATGGGCTTTTTGCCCGGCATCAAGGCGTTTACCGCCGCCGTGCTCGGCGGCATCGGCAACCTGCGCGGGGCGATGCTCGGCGGATTGCTGCTGGGGCTGTTCGAATCACTGGGCACCGGCTATCTCGGCGAGCTGACCGGCGGCGTATTCGGCAGCAACTACCAGGATGTGTTCGCGTTTCTGGTGCTGATTGCCGTACTGGTCTTCCGCCCCTCCGGGCTGTTGGGCGAACGCATTGCCACGCGCGCATAAGGACATCACGATGACCGTTTTAACTTCCACGCTTCCCCTGGCCACGCCGCGGCGCGCCAGGCTGGGGCTGACGCTGTTCATTCTCGCCCTGCTGCTGGCGCCCTGGGTCGCGGGCGCCGCCGGCGGCAACTACTGGGTGCGCGTCGTCGACTTCGCCCTGCTGTATCTGATGCTGGCGCTCGGGCTGAACATCGTGGTAGGCATGACCGGGTTGCTGGACATGGGCTTTATCGCTTTTTACGCCGTTGGCGCCTATCTGGCCGCGCTGCTGTCGTCACCGCATCTGACGCAACAGTTCCCGCTGCTGCTGCAGTGGTTCCCCGACGGGCTGCACCTGTCGATGCTGTGGCTGATCCCGCTGGCGGCGCTGCTGGCAGCGGCGTGCGGCATCCTGCTTGGCGCGCCGACGCTGCGGCTGCGCGGCGACTATCTGGCGATCGTCACGCTCGGTTTCGGCGAGATCGTGCGCATTCTGATGCGTAACCTCGATCGCCCGGTCAACCTCACCAACGGCCCTAAAGGCATTTCCGGCATCGACCCGGTCAGCCTGTTCGGCCTGAAGTTCTCCGGCATGCATGAGTGGTTCGGCGTGCGTTTCTCCGGGCTGTATCTCTACTACTACCTGTTCGCCGCGCTGCTGCTGGCGATCCTGTTTATCAGCCTGCGGCTGCAAAACTCGCGCATTGGCCGCGCGTGGACGGCGATCCGTGAAGACGAGGACGCCGCCCGGGCGATGGGCATCAACACCCGCAACTTCAAGCTGCTGGCCTTCGCCATCGGTGCCACCTTCGGCGGCGTGGCCGGCGCGCTGTTCGCTGCGTTTCAGGGCTTCGTGTCGCCGGAATCGTTCACCCTGCAAGAATCGATCGCCGTACTGGCGATGGTGGTGCTCGGCGGCATGGGGCACATCCCCGGCGTGATCCTGGGCGCGCTGCTGTTGGCCGCCCTGCCGGAGCTGCTGCGCAGCAGCATGGGGCCGCTGCAGCAGGCGCTGTTCGGCCAGGTGCTGATCGATCCGGAAATTATCCGCCAACTGTTTTACGGCCTGGCGCTGATCCTGGTGATGCTGTATCGCCCGGCGGGCCTGTGGCCGGCCCGCCACCTAAGAGGGAACGCCGCATGACACCTCTGCTCGCTTTACACCACGTCAGCAAACGCTTCGGCGGCCTGACGGCGGTGGATGACGTCAGCATGAGCATCCGCCAGGGGGAAATCTACGGCCTGATCGGACCGAACGGCGCCGGTAAAACCACCTGCTTCAATCTGATCACCGGCCTGTACCGTGCCGACGAGGGCGAATTTCGCCTGCAGGGCCAGCGCTACAGGCCCCAGGCGATCGATAAAGTGGCGCAGGCCGGCATCGCCCGCACCTTCCAGAACCTGCGGCTGTTCAACGAAATGAGCGTGCTGGAAAACGTGATGGTCGGCTGTCACGTACGCACCCGCAACGGTCTGTGGGCGGCGATCGCCCGCCACCGCCGCGCCAGGGAGGAGGAACAGGCGGTGCGCGACAAGGCCCATACGCTGCTGGAGTATGTCGGCATCGGCCAATTCGCCCATTACTGCGCCGGGGATCTCGCCTACGGTCACCAGCGCCGCCTGGAGATCGCCCGCGCGCTGGCGACCGAGCCCCGGCTGCTGGCGCTGGACGAACCGGCGGCCGGCATGAACGCCGGAGAAAAAGTGGCGCTACGCGAGCTGCTGCTGCGCATCCGAGACAGCGGCAAAACGCTGCTGTTGATCGAACACGACGTCAAACTGGTCATGGGCCTGTGCGATCGTCTGACGGTGCTGGACTACGGCAAAGCGATTGCCGAAGGCGAACCGGCGCAGGTTCGGCGTGAACCGGCGGTCATTCAGGCCTATCTGGGAGGCGGCGCGCATGTCTGAAGCCTTGCTGAGCGTTAAACGACTCAAAGTGTCTTATGGCGGCATTCATGCGGTCAAAGGCATCGATTTTACGGTGAACGCCGGCGAACAGGTCACGCTGATCGGCGCCAATGGCGCAGGCAAGACCTCCAGCCTGCGGGCGCTGACCGGCCTGCAGCCGTTCGAGGGCGACATCCTGTTCGACGGCCGTTCGATTCGCGGCGTGCCGCCGCACCGCTTGCTGCAACAGGGGCTGGTGATGGTGCCGGAAGGGCGTGGCATTTTCACCCGCCTAACGGTGCGAGAAAACCTGCAGCTGGGCGCCTATGCGCGCCGTGACGCATCGGCGGTACGGCACGATTTCGAACGGGTGTGCGCCACCTTCCCCCGACTGAACGAGCGCCTGCATCAACCGGCCGGGCTGCTTTCGGGCGGCGAACAACAGATGGTGGCAATGGGCCGCGCGCTGCTCAGCCGCCCGCGCCTGTTGATATTGGACGAACCGTCGATGGGGCTGGCGCCGATTGTGGTGGAGGCCATTTTTTCGGTCATCAAACAGTTAGCTCGTGACGGTGTCACTCTATTGCTGGTCGAGCAAAACGCCCGCCTGGCGCTGGAGTCTACCGATCGCGCCTATGTGTTGGACAGCGGCAGCCTGAGCCACAGCGGCCGCTCCGCCGACATGCTGGACGATGAAAAAATCAAACAGATCTATTTGGGTGAATAACCGTTGTTACCTTAACCGCACCAGGAGTATGACATGCAGCAGAACTTTCGCATCAAACCGTTGGCGCTGGCCGCCGTGACGATGATCCTGAGCCTTCCGGCGCTGGCGGATGACACCGTGTTGATCGGCCTGGCCGGGCCGCTGACCGGCCCTTCTGCACGCATCGGCAAAGATCTTGAAAACGGCGCGCGCCTGGCGATCGCCGACGCCAACGCGCAAAAACCAACGCTGAACGGTAAACCGGTCACCTTCAAATTACTGTCGGAGGACGATCAGTCCGATCCGCGCACCGCCGTGGCCGTGGCGCAGCGTTTGGTCGACGAAGGCGTCGCCGGCGTGGTCGGCCACTGGAACACCGGCACCAGCATCCCGGCGGCACGCATCTACCACGACGCCGGCATCGCTCAGGTGGCGCCGGTGGCGACCGGTCACGGCTACACGCAGCAAGGCTTTGACACCAGCTTCCGTGTGATGGGCCACGACGACGACGGCGGCAACTACGCCGGGCAATATGCGGTGAAAACGCTGAAAGCCCAGCGCATCGCGGTAATCGACGATCGCACCGCCTTCGGCCAGGGCCTGGCGGATGAGTTCATCGAATCGCTGCAGGCCCAGGGCGTGCAGCCGGTCACCCGCGAGTATGTCGACGACAAGACCGTCGATTTCAGCGCCGTGCTGACCACCGTGCGCAGCAAAAATGCCGATCTGATCTTCTTCGGCGGCGTGGACTCCCAGGCGGCGCCGCTGGCGCGCAAACTGAAACAGCTGGGCATGAGCGCGCAGCTGATGGGCGCCGGCGGCTTTGTCAGCCAGACCTTCCTGACGCTGGCGCAGCGGGAAGGCGAAGGCGTGGTGGCGCTGGAGCCAGGGCTGCCGCTGGAACAGATGCCGGGCGGCAAGGCGTTTGAACAAGCCTACCGCGATCGTTACCACACCCACATCGAGCTGCATGCACCCTTCGCCTACGACGCCACCCGGGTGCTGATCGCCGCCATCGAACAGGCCGGCTCGGCCGATCCGGCCGATTATCTGCCGAAACTGCGCGCCATACATTACCAGGGCGTGACCGGCGCCATCGCCTTCGATGCGCAAGGCAACCTGCAGCAGCCGAGCTTCACCCTGTACCGGGTGGTCGACGGCAAATGGCAGCCGCAAACCGTGTTGGGCGGCGCCAAACCACAATAAATCAAGAGGAGCAAGGCGATGAGCTGTGCAAATAACGAATTGGGCATTTTGGCCCGCAGAAAGATCGAAGCGGAGATCATCAAACCGATCTACCAGATCCTGGTGCGTGAAATCGGCAAGGTGCGCGCTCAGGCGGTGATCGGCGAAGCCATCGAGAATGCCGCCATCGCGGCGGGCAAACAGTTCGCCGCCCAGGAGCCGAACGGCGCGGATCTGCGCAGCTTCGCCGCCTTGCAGTACCTGTGGGAAAAAGACGATGCGCTGCGCGTCGAGGTGATCAACCAGGACGAACAGCACTTCGACTATAACGTCACCCGCTGCCGCTACGCCGAGATGTATCACGAGATGGGGCTGGGGGAAATCGGCCACCTGCTTTCCTGCGCGCGCGACAGCCAGTTCATTGTCGGCTATGCCCCGGAGGTCGAGCTGCAGCGCAGCCAAACCATCATGTCCGGCGCCCCCTGCTGCGATTTCCGCTACACCGCCAAAACACCGGGAGAAGAATAATGACGTATCGGGTCAACGGCGAGCGCCTGTGGCAAAGCCTGCACGCGATGGCGCAGTTCGGCGCCATCGCCGACAACGGCGTCACCCGCCTGGCGCTCAGCGAAGAGGATCGGCAGGCGCGCGACCAGCTGCGCCTCTGGGCGCTGGAGGCCGATTGCAGCGTGCGCGTCGATCGGATGGGCAACATGTTCCTGCGCCGTGAAGGCTCCCGGCCCGAGCTGGCGCCGGTGGTTACCGGTTCTCACGGCGACTCGCAGCCCCGCGGTGGCCGTTTCGACGGCATCTACGGCGTGCTGGCCGGATTGGAGGTTATTCGCACGCTTAACGATCGGCAGATCGTCACCGAACGCGCAATTGAAGTGATCAACTGGACCAACGAAGAAGGCGCACGCTTCACGCCGGCGATGATCGCCTCCGGCGTGTTCGCCGGGGTCTTCGACCTGGAGTACGGCCTGTCGCGCCGCGACGAACATGGCGTCAGCCTCGGCGACGCGCTGGAGCGCATCGGTTACGCCGGTGAGCATCCGGTGGGCGGCATGCCGATCCACGCCGCCTTCGAGCTGCACATCGAACAAGGGCCGATTCTGGAAGCGGAACACCTCGACATCGGCGTCGTGACCGCCGCACAAGGGCAGCGCTGGTACGAGCTGGAAGTCGTCGGCTTCAGCGCCCATGCCGGCACCACGCCGATGGATCGCCGCCGCGACGCCCTGTTGGGCTTTACGGAGCTGGTCACGGCGGTCAACCGCATCGGTTGGGATTTCGCGCCCGACGCGCGCGCCACGGTGGGCATGGCGCACATCACCCCCAATTCACGCAACGTGGTGCCGGGCCGGGTCTTTTTCAGCGTCGAATTCCGCCATCCTGAGGAGGCTACCCTGGAGCAAATGGAGCAGCGCCTGCTGGCGGCGGTCGCCCACGTCAACGACGGCGGCCTGACCGCTCGCGCCGAGCGCATCTTTCAGTATCCTCCGATCGCTTTCGATCGGGGCTGCATCGACAGCGTACGCCACGCCGCGCAAGCATTGGGCTATCGCCATCGCGACATGATTTCCGGCGCCGGCCACGATGCCTGTTACCTTAACCGCGTCGCCCCGACCGCCATGATTTTCATCCCCTGCGTGGACGGCATCAGCCACAATGAACGGGAAGACATCACCCCCGCCTGGGCCGCCGCCGGTGCCGACGTGTTGCTGAACGCGCTGCTGACGCACGCCGGCGCCTGATCCTCGCCCCGGTTTTTCGCCGGGGCAAAAAATATTCAACAAAACGGTTGAATATTAGCCTGCCTGTTCTATATTCAACCATATGGTTGAATTATCTTCCTCACAGCTGGACGCCATTTTTCATGCGCTGGCCGACCCGACCCGCCGCTCGATGTTACGCGCGCTGGCCGGCGGTGAACGCAGCATCGGCGAACTGGCCGCGCCGCTGCAGATGTCGTTCGCCGGCGCCTCCAAGCACGTGAAAGCACTGGAACATGCGGGCCTGGTGCAACGCACCGTGCAAGGAAGAAACCATATCTGCCGGCTCGAACCCGAGCCTATGGCGCAGGCCATGCAATGGCTGCAAACCTATGAACATTTCTGGACTGAACGGCTGGATGCGCTCGAACAGGCGCTGCTGCAGCCCGAACAGCTTCCTCCCAAGGAGTGAACCATGAATGATTACGGCATGATTATCGAACCCGGCACGCTGCGCATCCAGCGGCTGCTGCCCGGCCCCATCGAGCGGGTGTGGGCTTACCTGACCGAATCCGACAAGCGCGCCACCTGGCTGGCGGCCGGCGCCATGAAGTTGGAAAACGGCGCGCCGCTGGAGCTGGAGTTTCGCAACTCCGATCTGGCGGGCGAGCACGAACCACCGCCGGCCAAGTACAAACAGCACGGCGGCTGCGTCAGCAACCGCGGCCACATCACCTGCCTGTTCCCGCCGCGTCTGCTGAGCTTTACCTGGGCCGAACAGGATCAGGGCCGCCCTTCCGAGGTGACTTTCGAACTGACGGAACAGGGAAACGCGGTACTGCTGACGGTGACCCACCGGCGCTTGGCCAACCGCGACGAGATGCTCAGCGTCGCCGGCGGCTGGCACACCCATCTGGATATCCTGCTGGATCGCCTGCACGATCGGGCGCCGCAGCCGTTCTGGAGCACCCATGCCCGGCTGGAAGAAGAGTACCGCGCCCGCCTGTAATTACGTCTCGTCCCTGCGTCTGAACGCCAGATAACCGGCGATCAGCGTAAAACTGCCGACCAGCAACACCAGCAGGATAAAACCGTGGTGATTGCTGGCCAGCGGGATCCCCCCTACGTTCATGCCGAAGAAACCGGCGACGATATTGATCGGCAGCGCCAGCACGGTGATCACCGTCAGCGTATAGAGCGTGCGGTTGTTCTGCTCCATCAGCTTGGCGCCCAGCTCCTCCTGCAGCAGCCGGATGCGTTCGGTCAAACTGGCCAGATCGTTCAACACCACGGTGAACTCTTCGGTAAACTGCCGCAGATCCTGCACCACCTCGCGGCTCAGCCAGGTCGGCGGCCGGTTCAACAGGCGAAATAGCGCGGCCGGCTCCGGCGCCAGCAGACGCTGAAAGCGCAATAACATGCGGCGCATGCGCCCCAGCTCGGCGCGGTTGCGTTTGACGCGGCTGGTCAACAAGCGGTCCTCAATGGTATCGACATACTGGTTGGCCTGCCGCACCACCTGCTCCAGTACGTCTTCCTGCTCTTCCAGCAGGTGCGCCAGCAGTTCGGTGGACGAGGCCAGCTGCAGCACCGTCAGGCGGCCGAGCAGCCGTTCAATCAATCGCACCGGTTTGTGACGCACGGTGACCACCAGCCCACGGCAGCAATAGAGCCACAGCGTCGCCGTCTCAGGGTTGCTGTCCTCGGGGTGGAAAATCACATCGTTGAGTACGGCGAACAGATCGTCGCCCTGGCGCTCGATGCGCGTGGTGTGGGAGCCGTGGCGAATCTCGTGAAAGAAAAAATCGGAAATGGCGAAATGGTTTTTCAGCCACTTCTCCGCCGCCGCGTGGTTGAGATTGAGGTGCAGCCAGATAAAACCGTCGCCGGGCGGCAACGCCTGGTAGGCCTGGCAAACCTGCTGCGAGTTCAGGCGCGCCGGCGGCTCACCGGAACGAAACGCATAGCCGTAGATCAGCCCGGTCACTTCATCATCGAAATCCAGCTTGTGCATCTTTTCCGCTAACCGTTGCACCATAACGCCTTACCCTGCCTCTCGCCGTTAACCCAGATCGTCCCCGCAGTTATAGCAATCTTTATCTATCGGCGTTAATGATTTTCAGCGTTCCCGATGATTAATATTTTCGTCATAAAAACGTCATGTTAACTCAAAATAGTTTTTATCCTTTGCCCGGTCAGTGACTGCACAATGGCAACATCAATATAGAGACTGATACCCTCAATCACGCAAGACATATTTATTTAAGGAACACGACCAATAAGGAGACAACGACGATGAACACGTTTATTACGGGTGGATGGAGCCAGTCTCTGACTGGCCAGCCCCTCAAAGAATTCGATGTCATGATGTATGGTATGGTCACCAATCTTGATGGATTGACCACGGGCACATCAGCGCATCCAGGATGGAGCCCGGAAAAGCAAAACAAACCCGATACTCTCCCCGGTTTTAAAGGGAAGACGCTCTGGGTCTATGGCGGCGGCGGATGCTCTCCTCAGCAAAAGCCGGCAAACGAGGATGAAGTGTTGAGGATCGTTGAAGCCACGGTAGACCGGGGCTGGGACGGTGTCGATTTTGATGACGAATGCAACATGAACACCGAACGCGTCATCGAAACCATGAAACGACTAAAAGAGGCCCGTAAAGAGACCAGCTTGGGTTTTATTGCCGGCTATTCGTACAATCATCCCAATACGGAAAATGGTAAAAAGCTCAACGAGAAAGTCAGAAAAATCATTCTGTCAGGCCAGTGCGATCGCTTTATTCATTACTGCTATGCCGCAGCGATGTGGAGCAATGACGATATTCTCGCTAATGTCATCCCGGCATTAAAACAATCGTTGGCCAACGGCGCCGAGAATAAAAAATGCATTTTGGCCCTGACGACGCGGGGATTGACCGACTGGAATTTAAATTACTTTATCGATCAGGTTCTGGATTTTAATCTTGGTGGATTGTTTATTTGGAATTACGCCAACCTGACTGATCAACATGATAAAATCATCAAAGACAGGCTAGGCAATTAACACACCCCGCTTGCCATCGCCTATCAAGAGACCGCCAAAACGGCCACTTGATAGGCATGCAGACGTTACTCAATAAAACCCAGTTTAAACTGCGCCTTGCCCGCCAGCGAGGTCAGTTCAGGCTCCTCCGGATAGGTCGCCAGAAGCGGGAAAAAGACTGCGCCGCCGATAATGCTGCGGCTTTTTGAATCTGCCGGGCGCAGGCCCCAGATATTCTGGTACGTCATCGGGACATTCTGGCCGTTAATGGTCGCGTTGCCGATATACAGCATGATATGGCCCGGAATGTAGACCATCGTGGTGAACGGTTTGCCATGTTCCTTGAGATAGCGCAGCCGTTCATCCGTGCTCGCTTGACTGAGATCGATCACCCGGCTTGCCGCCTGTATCTGCGCGGCGGAATTCCTGGGAAGAAACACCCCGAAAGGCATCAACAGGCTGCGCAGTTCGGCCGAGCAGTCATTATTGAAGTTATAATTCCCCCAGCCGTAGGGCCTGCCGCTCATCGAACGTATCAACGTGGCAAGATGGTCTGGCGTCATTTTCCACGGCATGGCGGTAAACACCTCCTCCGCTACACCGATCCGGCGAATCTGCGCGCGGCCATCCTCCCGGCGTACCGGCACGGCAACCTTAAAAACACCCTGCCGGTGACGGTAAAATGGCAGAATCGTGCCGTGGCGCGCCGTAAAATAAAACAGTTCCCCTTCTTGTACAGATACTGGCTGCTGAATGAATGCTCCCAAATTTTTCCCTGCCAGCGCCAGCCATTCGCTGACAAACCGCCGATCCGCCGCCGCGATATCTTCGCTATGCACCCAGCCGGTCACCGTAGGCGATATGACGTAGTTCCAGCGTTTATCGCGGCTTTCCGCCACAACGTATACCGGTGTTCCGGGGCGGATAGAAGAGTCCTGCAAATTATCAAAGGGATAACCTTGCCCTGCCAGACGCGGATCGTCATAAGCCGGATCGTCTGTCGGCAAGATCCTGACCAGCGTTTCCCTAATCGCAATACCCCTGGCCGAAGAATGATAAGCCTTGTCAATGCCGACAGACGCATTATTCCTGACCTGCTGTTTCCAGCGGTCAGCGTGAGTTCTGAAGTTTTCACCCCAGGAGACACTTTCATTGCCAAGATATTTATCCATGGCGGCATCACGATGGCTTTCCGCTTCACGGCTCAAGACGGAAGCGATGTAATGCGGATTCCAGGGGGATGCATCATTCGGCCCCATGCCAAAATAGTGGGATTTGAGGGCAGAAAAATGACGTTGCTGGGCGGCAGGATCCAGCACGGCAACCTGCCGCTGCGGGCCGGGAGGCAGCCATTTATCGACAGACTGCGAATAATTGTCCAACGGAAAAAGCGACTTGGTTGTATCGATAGGGGCAGACGCCGTGGCGTCGTGAGGTGGCTGTCTGACCGGCCCGCTGTGGCAGGCCGACAGCAACAGCAAGAGAGTCAGGCACAGCGGTTTTATTCCATTAAGCATGCGTTATCCACTCCGTGATAGGTTAAAAAGCCCTCTTTATCCTGACCAGAAGCGAACGCAAATGATACTTAATAACACTATCGATTGACGCTCGGTTGAAGAATGACAAGCGGAAGCCAGTCTTCTGCCCCTCACATTTTCACCACGCCAACAGGCGATCCAACGCTGCCACCGTCCCTTTACGGCCGTTAAACCCCGCCCGATACCAGACTGTGTCATGTGCGGTGACCCGCCGCTCGCTGACCCAGCTTTGCCGGGCCACTTCGCGCAACGCGCGCGCCCCCTCGACGGATCTGTACACCAACCAGGCGCCAAACAACGCGCCGGCCAAGGCGATCAACGGACTCACCGCCGCCAGCTGTGCGATCAACAGTAGCAATAGCGCCATATGCAGCACGGCTTTCCCGGCGAAAGCGCGCAGAAAAAAGGCTCGCATCTGATTTTCCAGAGCAAAACAGGGATTGGTTAACACCTGACGGGTTTCCTGTACCGGAATGCCCTGCACATAGACCATCCACTGTGAAGCCTGCCGGGGATTCATTGCCACGCCCTTTTCCACCAGTTGATGCAGCCTCATCGAAACGGCGACCGGCCAGGCAATCCCGAATAGCAGGCAGTAAAAAATCGCCGCGTTGACACCACACAGCCCCAATCCGATCGCAGCCAATACCGCCAGCAGAACCTTGCCGGAGTAAAACCAAAACGGCGCCACCTGGTAATTCATAAAGTTCCCTTTTAAGTGAATTTAGAGCTCCGCCAGATTACTCCTTTATCAAGGCGTTAAGCGCTGCGGAACAAAAAAATTTTGCTATCGCGCAGAACGCGATCCGACTTCCTGTCCTGCGCCACCAAATCTGCTACCCTGCGGCTTGGTTTTTTTGACAGGAGTCTTCCATGCGTCAACGCATCATTGTCTGCCCGCTGATTGAAAACGAGAACGCCTTCCTACTGTGTAAAATGACCGCCCACAAGGGCGTATTCCCCGGCCAGTGGGCACTGTCCGGCGGCGGCGTCGAGCCGGGTGAGCAGATTGAACAGGCGCTGCGGCGCGAAGTGCGCGAAGAGCTGGGCACCGCGCTGATCCTCGACAGCATCACGCCCTGGACCTTCCGCGACGACGTGCGTATCAAAACCTACGCCGACGGCAGCCAGGAGCAAATCTACATGATTTACCTGATTTTCGACTGCCATGCCGCCAACCGCGACGTGACGATCAACGACGAGTTTGACGACTACGCCTGGGTGCCACGCGAGCGCCTGGCGGACTACGATCTGAACGAGGCCACCCGCTTCACGCTGCGGCAAAAGGGATTGTTGTAACAGTTTGAGCGATTATCGCCCTATTTCCTTCACATTTGCCGGGCAGACTCTTTTGATATTTTTTAATCACTTAGGGTCATTATTGCCGTCGCTATGCTTTTATCTCACGCTTTTCTCCGTCTGCCCGCCCGGCGCTTCGGCGCCGCTCTTCTGTTCAGCCTGCTATTCGTGTTGGCGCCCGTCCATGCTGCCCCGCCGCCGTTGGTGTTGAATGCCAAATCGGTGCTGGTCGTCAATCAGCGTACCGGAAAAACGCTTTATCAAAAGCAGCCGAACCGTGTGCTGCCGATCGCCTCGATCACCAAGCTGATGACCGCCATGGTCGCCCTGGACAGCAAACGCCCGATGGGCGGCAAGCTCAAAGTCACCGCCGCCGATCGCGATCTGCTGAAGAAAACCCATTCGCGCCTGACCATCGGCTCGGTGCTCAGCCGCCGCGACATGCTGCACATCGCCCTGATGTCTTCGGAGAACCGCGCCGCTGCGGCGCTGAGCCGCAGCTATCCCGGCGGGCGCAAGGCCTTCGTGGCGAAAATGAACCAGAAAGCGCGCGCCATCGGCATGAAACGCAGCCGCTTCTACGATCCGACCGGGCTGACGCCGCGCAATGTGGCGACCGCCAACGACCTGCTGAAGATGGTCAATCACGCCTATCGCTATCAGTCGATCCGCCACTTCAGCACCGACAAGCAGCAGATCGTGCGCCCTGGCCGCGGCCAGCTGGTCTACCGCAGCTCCAACGGCCTGATCAATAATCCGGCCTGGAAAATTCAGCTGCAGAAAACCGGCTTTACCGACGAGGCCGGCCACTGCCTGGTGATGCGCACCACCATCAAAGGGCAGCCGGTGGTGATGATCCTGCTCGGCGCGCAGCCGCGCTACGGCCACTACCGTGACGCCATTCGTCTGAAGGCCTGGCTCGAGGGATAACATCGCGGCGCTTTACCGTTATGCGCATATCCAAATTCGTTTTGGATCAATGGAATATCCTATCGCCAATCAGTATTAAGGCGCACGCCGCCCGCATGGTATTTGTCAGGCATATCTGATGAGGAAAGGAGCGGGAAAATGGCTTATGCCTTGAGCATATTGGAAAAGAGTCCGATCGCCGACGGAGAAAGCGCCGCCCAGGCGCTGGCGCGCACGCTGCATCTGGCGCAACAGGCGGAACGCTGGGGCTATCGGCGTTTCTGGCTGGCTGAGCACCACAACACGCCGCAGCTCGCCTGCCCGTCGCCGGAAATATTGATCGGCTACCTGCTCGGCCAGACGTCGCGCATTCGCATCGGCTCCGGCGGCGTGATGCTGCAACACTACAGCGCCTACAAGGTGGCCGAAAACTTTAACCTGCTGGCGGCGCTGGCGCCGGGGCGCGTCGATCTCGGGGTGGGCAAAGCGCCCGGCGGGCTGCCGCTCGCCACCCAGGCGCTGCAGGCCGCCCATGACCGACAAAACAAACCGGCATTCCCGCAGCAGCTGTCGCAGCTGACCGCCTACCTGAACGACGACGCCGAACCGGGCCTGAGCGCCACACCGCTGCCGCCGCACGCCGCCCAGCGCTTTCTGCTCGGCGCCAGTAAAGAGAGCGCGACGCTGGCGGCTGAATCCGGCTGGGCCTTCGTGTTTGCCGCGCATCTGAACGGCAATCCGCAAGATATCCGCGAGGCGCTGGCGCACTACACCGCACTGAGCGGCGGCCGCAAGGCGCTGCTGGCGGTGGCCGCGATCGTGGCCCCAAGCGCGGGACAGGCTGAGGCGCTGGCGGCCGATATTCGACAATACCGCGTGCACGTCGCCGGTGAGCAGAGCGTGACCGTCGGCAGTCTGGCGCAGGCAGAGAGTTTCGTTCAGCAGGCCGGCGCCACCGACTACCGTATCGAGCCGCGGGAAAGCCATATCCTGCTCGGCACCGCGCGGCAGGTGCATCAACAGCTGGCGCAGCTGCAGCAGCGGCACGGCGTGGACGAGTTCATCATCGACACGCCGATCGGCGAACCGAGCGCCCGGCTCACCTCACTGCAGCTGCTGGCGGAGGAGAGCCTGACGCCGGCCTAGTTAATCGCCGCACTGGCCCGCATGGCGTCGGCCAGATCCTGCGCCAGCGGCGCCAACTGCGCCGGCATGACGTTAGCCAGGCTGACGCGGAGCGCCGGGCCACACTTCAGGCGGAAAGGTTCCCCCCCTTGCACCAACCATCCCCGCTGCGCCATCAGCTGCGCGGCGGCGGTTTCTGACCGCACCGGCAACCACAGGTGCAGCCCTTCACCCACCGCCAGCGCCGTGTGGTTCAATGCGTTGAGACGCCGCACCAGCTCATCACGCCTGGCCTGATACGCCTGCTGCGCCCGCTGCAATTGCCCTTCCTGCAACGCCTGTTCCCACAGTCTGGCGGCAATCTGCTGCAAGATATGGCTGACCCACCGCTCGCTGATGTACTGATCGGCGCGCATCGCCTGCAGCAATGTCGGGCAGCCGCTGGCCAGCGCGATGCGCAGATCCGGGCTGAGAAACTTGCTGAGCGACAGCACGTACAAACCGCGATCGCCGTCGAACGGCAGATGCAGCGGCTGCTGCGACAGCGGCCCCCAGAAGTCGTCGACGATCGCCAGACACTGCGGGTTGTCGCGCAGAAAACCTCGCCACTGCTGCGCACGCTGCGCGGATAGCGAGGCGCCGGTCGGATTATGGGCTCGCGGCGTCAGGATCACCGCCCCGGCCACCCCGCTTTCCGGCAACCGACAGCCCTGTTCATCCACCGCCAGCGGCAGCGGCCGCAGACGCAGGTGACGCAGCAGCGTCAATAGCGGCGGCCAGCAGGGATCTTCCACCCACACCGCCGCCCCCGGCTGGGCATGACTGCGCAGCGCCTTTTCCATCGCGTCCAGCGCGCCGGAGAACACCGCAGGTTCCCCCAAGGTAACGCCCTGGCGGCCGAGCCACTCACGCCCCAGGCTGGTCAAGAACGGCAGATCGCCGCTGATGTCATAGCCGTTTTGTTGCGGAAACACCTCCGCCGCGCCCAGCGCCAACGCCGGCAACAGGGCGGCATCCAGGTTGCCGCTGGCCAGATCGCACATCCCCGCCGGCACCTGACGCGGCGTATAGGCCGCACTCACCGCCGCCAGCGGCGGCTCCAGCACCACCGTTCCCGCCCGCCCACGCGTCGCCACCAGACCGGCATCGCGCAATCGGGCGTATGCGCTGGCGACGGTGTTCGGATTGACCTCCAGCTCCGCCGCCAGCTGGCGTACCGGCGGCAACAGCTCGCCCGGCCGCAGCGCGCCGTCTTTGATGCGCGCGACGATCTGCTCGGCTATCTGGACAGCGCCACCACCTTTTGCATACAATGAATTCATACATAAATCCTTTTGTACTAGTTCAAATAAGATTAGCAGCTTCTGCGGCCAAAAGTAAGGGGTTCCATGGATAAACATTACGTGCTCGACATTCAGTATGCAGGAAAAGCCTTTGCCCGCCTGCAGCTGTTCACCCCCTGGGCAGCCGATCAGCTGGAGCAGGCGTGCGCGCTGTTCCCGTCCGCACAGGGTTATCAGGTCCAGCTCAGCCAGGTCAGCGAACGCCGCATCATCTACCAGAGCGGCGCGCAGGGCATCACCGTGCTGGGCGAATCGCTGGCGCTGGCCCCTTTCACTCACGCGAGCGAGGTTAAACAATGAAAAAAGCCGTCGCCATTCGGCACGTCAATTTTGAAAATCTGGGTATCCTCGGTTCCCTGCTCTCGCTGCGTGGCTATCAGATCGACTATTACGATGCCGGTCGCGATGATATTCGTGCTATCAATAATGAAGAGACCGATCTGTTGGTGGTACTCGGTGGGCCGATCAGCGCCGCCCAGCACTTTTCCGGTGAGCAGCGCTATGATTTTCTCGACCATGAATTGGCGCTGGTCAAACAGCGCCTGGCGCAGCGGCGGCCGACCCTCGGGGTGTGTCTCGGCGCGCAGGTGATCGCTCAGGCGCTGGGCGCTGAGGTTATCTCGCTCGGCGTGAAAGAGATAGGCTTCGCCCCGCTGACCATGCCGGCGATGGAAGAGGATTCGGTGCTGGCGCCGCTGGCCGACACGCCGGTTCTGCATTGGCACGGGGATATGTTCATGATCCCGGACGGCGCCCGTTGTCTCGCCGGCACGGCGCTTTGCCCGCATCAGGCCTTCGACTATCAGGGTTTCGCACTCGGCCTGCAGTTCCATCTGGAGGCGGATCATCGCGATATCGAACGCTGGCTGATTGGCCATGCCTGCGAGCTGGAACTGGCAGGCATCGCGCCTCAGACCCTGCGTGAACAGGCGGCGCGCCACGGTGCACCGCTGGAACAGCGTGCGCGGCAGGTGTTCGCACGCTGGCTGGATAACAACGAACCAAGGATGTAACTCATGCAACAAGCTTCCCCCTTGCGGTCACCGTCCATCGATGTGATCAGCATTCAATCTCAGGTGGTCTACGGCAGCGTCGGCAACGGCATCGCCTACCGCGCCCTGCTGAAAAAGGGGCTGGAAGCGCTGCAGGTGCCCAGCGTGCTGTTCGGCTGCCCGCCCTATTACGGCAAACCGCACGGCGGCGTCATCTCCGGCGAGTGGTTCGGCGGCTTTCTCGACGATCTGATCGCCCGCGGCGTGATGAAACGCACCCGGGCGGTGATCGTCGGTTACCTGGGCGACGTGATGCAGTGCCATATTCTGGCCAACTGGCTGCAGCGGGTGCGCGCCCTCAATCCGCAGATAAAGATCTATATCGATCCGGTGATGGGCGACTACGGTGAAGGGATCTATGTGGATGAGCGCATCGTCAACTGCTATCGCTCGCCGTTCCTGCGGCTGGCCAACGGCCTGACGCCGAACGGTTTCGAACTGGAGCAGCTGTGCGGGCGCGCTCTGAGCAGCCGAGAGCAGACACAACACGCCGCGCAGGCGCTGTTGAACGACACCACCGAATGGGTGCTGGTCACCAGCGCACCGGGCGTGGCGCAACACCAAGACGAAGTCGGCTTAATGCTGGTCACCCGGCAGGAAGCGCAGTGCTTTACCCATCCGAAGGTCAAATCGGCGGTCAAAGGCACCGGCGATCTGTTCACCGCACTGCTGGTGAGCCATCTGCTGCACGGCGCCGCACTCGACGCGGCAGTGATTGCCGCCGGCGGCGAAGTGTGCAACGTCCTGGCCGAAGCGGCGCATTTCGGTTGGGAAGAGATCGGCAGCCTGCGGGCGTTAAAGCCGTAAGGCCGGTGGAGAGTCAGGGGCAGCGTGCCGCCCCTGATAACTATCAGCGTTTCTTCTTTTTGTTGAAATCCAGCTCGAAGGCGAACACCGCGCTCTGGATTTTGCGCTCCATCGCCAGCCCCAGCTTGAGGAAGCGGCATGACAGGCGCGAGAAGTGTACCACCTGGTCGTTGTCGTCAGTTTCCTGATCGTCGTTGACCACCACCAGCTCCATGTTGACCTTAAAGCTGCCGTAGCTGCCCAGATCCAGCTCCGCTTTCTTGAACTGCAAGCCCGGCTGGAAGAAATCCGGCAGCGGGCCGTCGAAGCGCAAACCGACGCCGCCGGCGGACAGATCGTGGATCCGCAGCTCATAAGGCGTACCGTCCGGGTATTCGCCGGTGCAGAAAAATTGGCGCCAGTGCGGCGTAGTGATGCGGAATTGGCGACGGCGCTGTATATAGACCAGCTCCTGCGGCAGACGGGTCGAGCAGGCCTGGACGCCCTGATGTTCGGTCAGCTCCGCCTGGCCGACGGAAAACTCGATTTTAGCGTCGTGGCTTTCAATCACGATGGTGCAGGCGCCGTCGATGGCGCTCGAGGCTTCCTCACCGCTAAACACGATATTGTCCGGCCCGACGCTCAATAACAGACTTTGAAACCGGTGCTGCTGATTTTCTACGCGCAGCGGCGTGCGTTGTTTGCAAATTTCACGCAGAATCGCCAGAACTTCAAAACGCTCCCGTTTGATAAACAGTCCGTTATCGCTGTGCTCCACACGTCTCTCCTGACTTTTTTTCTAATGACGTCTTACGTATTCCTTACGGTTATCATCTCTGGGAATATTCCTAAAGTCAAATTTGCCAGCGTTGCCAGGCCTGCGGCAACAGGCGCGCGAAACGTTTCGCCCACGCCTGCTGCCCGCGTTCATCGGCGATCAGATCCTGGCGAATTTCGATGCCGACGTAAGGCAAACCGCGGCGTTCCGCATGAACCGGCAACGTGTAATCGGTGGCGTCCGTCATCGCATAAGGTTCGTTGATTCCCACCTGCAAATCCCCTTCTTCGCGCAGCAGTTCGGCCAGCAGATGGGCAAATTCCGGGTAGCGATTAAACAGCAGCCCCACCTGCCAGGGGCGCGATGCCCCTTTAAACACCGGCGTAAAGCTGTGCATGGCGATCACCGCCGTCGGCAATTCACGCAGTTGGCGTTGCCCCAGATGATCGTCGATGGCGTGGTGATACGGCAAAAACACCTCGCGTTCGCGCGCCAGCGCGTGCTCGGCGTCGATACCGATATTGCCGGGGATTGGCGTCAGTTCGGACAAAGGCGGGATCGAGCTGGCGATGCCGGGCGCCCGGTTGCAGTCGATCACCAGCCGTGAGTAACGCTGATGAATCAGCGTGGCGTCCAACTGGCGGCTCAGATGGCGCGACACGCTCAGCGCGCCGATATCCCAACCAATGTGGCGTTCGATCTCCCCCGGCGGCAAACCGAGATCGCCGAGGGATCGCGGTATCGCCTTGCCGGCGTGATCGCACAGCAGCAAAAATGGCGCCTTGCCATGCGGGATTTCAACGGCGGCGGCAGGCGGTTCATCGGCGGACAATAGCGGCGGGATAAACGAGTGAGGCATGACAGGCTCCGGCGGTGGAAAGCAAAACGGTTATCGTAACGCCATCCCGTCGCCGGCCCCAAGGTCGTACTTAGATCAAAAAGGCATGAGTCAGACGCCGATCATGCCGTCTCGGCTGGCTGTGGCTGGTGCACCGCGATATAACGCTGATAGCGCGACGGCTTGAGCCGCGTGGTATCCACCAGCACCAGCCCATCGATGCAGTTGTTGAATGCCGGATCGGTGCCGAAGTCGATAAACTGCACCCCACCCGGTTCGCACAGCTCGGTGTACTGTTTGTACAGCGTCGGGATCGAACAGCCGATGTTGCTGAGCAGGCTCTTCAGCCGCACCAGGTCTTCCTGGTAGTTGTCCCCGGCAAACTGCGCCAGCACCTGCGGCAGCGACGCCGGATAAGGCCGGCGCGACTGCGCGAAGGCATGGTCCGGCGAGAAATAGAGCCGATAGAAGGCGATCAGCAGATCGCGCGCCGCCAGCGGCATGCCGCCGGAGATCGACACCGGGCCGAACAGATAGCGGTACTGCGGGTATTTCGACAGATAGGCGCCGATGCCCAGCCACAAATAGTCCAGCCCGCGTTTGCCCCAATAGGCCGGCTGAATGAAGCTGCGCCCCAGTTCAATGCCCTGCGCCAGGATCGGTTCCATATCGCGGTCGTAGTGGAACAGGCTGTTGCTGTAGATGCTTTCCAGCCCTTTGCGTTCGATTTGTTCGGCGGTGGGGATAAAACGGTAGGCGCCGACGATCTCCAGCTCCTCCTCATCCCACAGCACCAGGTGGTAGTAATCGTCGTCGTAGCTGTCCAGATCGCGGCGGCGGCCGGAACCTTCCCCCACCGCGCGGAAAGCGATCTCGCGCAGGCGCCCCAGCTCACGCAGGATCGGCGTGCGTGCTTCATCGTGGCGACGATAGAGGTAGATAGTTTTGCCGTCCGGCGTGACCCCCAGCCGTTCGCAGTTCGCCAACGCCTTTTTCAGCTCCAGACGCTCTTCCGGCAGCGCGATCGGCGATTCGCTGGCGAACAGCCCCGGCTTACCCTGGCCCAGGCGATAGACGTGGCGGCGAAAACGCTCCGCCAGATCCTTGGCGCTGGTGTGGCCGTCGTGCCAGTTGGCGAACGGCACGCGGCCGCCGACGCGGATCTTGATGCGCCCACCCCGCTGCTGGAACATTTCGCGCACCAGCAGCAGCGTCGACAGCGGACGGTAGACCAGCGACGTAAAGTAGAACAGGTTGCTGTTGCGCGCGCTGATATGAATAGGCACGATCGGCGCGCGCGCCTTGGCGGCCAGACGCAGAAAACCGGTATGCCAGTGGCCGTCGCGGATGCCTTTCGGGCTCATGCGCGACACTTCGCCGGCCGGGAACAGGATCAGCGCGCCCTGATTGTCCAACTGCTGCTGCATGCCTTCAATCTGTTTGCGGCTGGTCTTATAAGCGACGTTATCCACCGGCACGAACAGGTTGCGCAGCGGCTCGATGTAGGTCAGCAGCTGGCTGGCCACCACTTTCACATCCGGACGTACCGCCGCGACGGCACGCAGCAGCACCAGGCCGTCGAGCGACCCGATCGGGTGATTGGCCACGAGCACCACCGGCCCCTGGCTCGGGATATTTTCCAGATCGCCGTCCACCAGTTCGCAGCTGAGGTTGAAGTAGTCCACCACCTGCTCGATCAGATCGAGCCCTTTCAGGTGGGGATAGTCGGCGGCGAACTGTTTGAATTCTTTTTCGAAGAGAAGGGTTCTTAGCAGGCTGCGCTGCCAGGCAGGGGTATTGCGGTGTGGAAATGCATCTTGCAACAGAGAATCCAGGCTGAACATCGCGTTATCTCCTGACGTAGTCGCTGCAAACTTAAGCCAGAGCCGTGACTCTGACGTGTCAGTTACATGACAATAAAATGAATCCATCGACTATCAGGTATAGCAAAGTAATGGCGATTTGGGAGCGAAAGACGCATTTTCGCCCCCATTGACCCTCACATCGGCGCCAACAACGCTTCGATGCGGCGGTTCACCGCTTCTCGCAGGCGCAGCAGCGGCCCGGCCTGGTGCGGATAACGCTTGAAGGTGATGCGCATGCCCAGCTCGCGTTCGATCAGCCCCTCCACCGTCGCCCTGTCGGTCAAACGCTCCAACAGCTGCAGCGCGCGCATATCCTGCAGCCCCTGGTGCAGCACCCGCAGACGCAGCGACTCCACCGGCTGCAGATCCTCGCCCGGATAGACCACGAACGGGTCGCCGGAAGGAAACGCATGGCCGCTGTCGGTCACGGCATAAGGGTTGATGCGTTCGCGCGAATGGGCGCTGTTATAGAAGTTGAATCCCCAATGCAGGAAGCCGGCGATGCGGTACAGATACAGCTGCACACCCAATATGCGATTGCGCGCCGAAGGCTGGGCGAAGAACCGGTTGGCGACCTCGGTCTTCTGCACGCAACAATAATAAGCCCACAGGCCAGGCACCCGGTGTTCGATAAAGGGCTCGATATGATCGGTGGCGGCGACCGGGGTCTCCACCAGGCCTTGCTGATAGAAAGCGAAATCCGACAGCGCGTCGAAGGTGCGGAAGCCGTCCAGCAGCGGCCGCAGCGCGGCGCTGGCGCGCCGGTAGGCCGCCAGGTTGTCCAGCGTCGGCTCATCGGAAACATGGAACCACACCTGCCGTTCCAGCCCCCGTTCGCGGAACCAGGCGGTCAACGCCGGCAGCAGCGCCTGCAGGAAACGCTGATACGCCTCGCCCTGCGCATCGGTGTGCCAGCCGAAAAGCGGTCGCGCCTCGCCCTGCTCCTCCACCACGATCTTCGGCGCATGCGCCGCGCCCCATTGGGTAAACAGCGGCGCGATTTCGAAGTGCTCGATGCCCTCTTCCTGCGCCAACGCCACCCACTGCGCCAGGCGGCTGAAATCGAAGCCATACCCCTGCGCCGAACGCGTCACCCCGACCAGCTGCACCGTGGTGCGTTCGCCGCCGACGGCGGTATCCAGCGGTGGCGTAAACAGCGGCGTCAGCAGCATATTGACGCCGGCATGCCCCGCGCAGCGCACAAAGTTGCGCACCGCGCGCCAGTAATCCGGGCTGAACACCGCCAGGCGATAGTAATCCGCCAGGCAGTCGGTATGCAGCCACTCGGTATGCAACAGCGTTTGCGGCGGCAACGCCGCCGGCACCAGATGCAGCGTCAGCGTGGCCTCGGCCAGCGCTTCTCCGGTTTGCGCATCCAGCAGCCGCAGGGTCAACGGAAAGTCGCCGGCCAGCCGTGCGTCGACCGGCGGCGTCAGGGTCAGCCACAGGCTGCCATAATAGCGGCAGGCGGCGAAAAAACGCCGTTGCGGCAGCGGCATCAGCGGATCGGGAAATAAGCCTGGCTCGGTCGTCAGGTAATTCTCGTCGGTCTCGCGATAACAGGGAAAACCGCTCGGCACCGATTGCACCTGGCGCACGCTGATATACTCCGCCAGCGGCCCGTCGAGTTGATAACACAACTCATGGCGGGTTTCGTTACCCGGCGTTTGCAAACAGTACACCGCCTGCCAGGAAAGCACCTCGTTATTTAACCCGCTCAGCCGTTCCTCCACGGAAATAGGTGGCACGCTGTGGCGATGAAATACTTTCTCCAGGCAATGGGTAAATACCAGAGACAGGCGCATGATGTTCGGCCCTCTTTATTTTTAATGAATAAACACGGTGAAATTCAGGCTAGCGCCTTTTATTGCCACAGACAATAGCCGGTAATAAAAATCGTTCCCACGCCCTTCTTTGACTACCGCAAGCCGATTTTTTTGTTTATTTGCATCACAAAAATGAAAGAAGCTGATGCTTGCACAATAAAAATGTTTTTAATCCCCATTATGGTGCAAGGGTTATCAGTTATTCCTATGCCTGCGAGGGCCGCTAAATGCCGCGACAGCAAGGAGAAAGCCCATCAATACGTTAACGAAATGTGAACAAACCTACCTTTCACTTGGCCGTGAAAGCCTTTCGATTTTAACAACAACGAAACATTCACGCCCCATTTTTGGGCGTCCGGGGGTGTATTGACACATTGAAAGTTAAGGGATAGAAAGAATTTACGTTGCGAAAAACGTTATTCGTCGCTCACCGAGGGGAAAGCAATGTCACCGATAAAAAATACCGGACGCCTGCTGGCGCACTCTATTCTTGCCAGCGCATTATTATTACCCACCCTGCTCCACGCCGCAGATAAAATAACATTGCGCTATGCCGTTTGGGACAGAAACCAATTACCTGCCGAACAGGAGATCGCCAAACGTTTTGAACAGGCCAATCCGGATATAAAAATAGAAATAGAATTAACGCCCTCTGCACAATATTTCGTTAAATTGGATTCCGCTGCCGCCGGCGGCGTGGCGCCGGATATATTCTGGATCAATATGCCTTATTTTGTGCAATATGCCAAAAACGGCATTATGGAGCCGCTGGCGCCTTATATTAAGGACAGCGGCCTTAAGCTGGACGACGTGGTCGCCAGCTCGGTGAAAGCCTACCAATATGACGGCCAACAGATGGCCATCCCGCGCGACGTCGATTCCATCGCCGTGTGGTACAACAAAAAACTGTTCGATCAGGCCGGCGTCAGTTACCCCACCAGCGACTGGAGCTGGGACGATCTGAAAAGCAAGGCTACCGCGCTGAAAAACGGGCTGAAAGGCACGGCCTTCCCGTTGGTGATGGATCTCAGCATCGACGGCCAGGACAGCTACATGAACCTGCTGTTCCAAAACGGCAATCACATCGTGCCGAAAGACGGCCAACCCACCGACATCGCCAACGACAAATCCATCTGGGTCTACCAGCAGCTGCAGGGCATGATGAAAGACGGCCTGATGCCGAGCGCCCAGCAAATGAGCGAAGTCAAAACCGAGAACATCTTCCAGTCCAACCGCGCCGCGATGGTCTATGCCGGTTCCTGGCTGGCGGCGCCGTTCGCCAACAACCCGCTGATCAACGATCACATCGGCGTGGTAATGATGCCGAAAATTGAACGCCAGTCCGGCGTGGCGCACAGCCTGGCCTTCGCCATGTCGGCCAAAAGCGCCCATAAGCAGGCCGCCTGGAAATATATCGCCTTCATGAGCAGCGAAGCCTCGCAGGCGGAGCTGGCCAAGGTGGTGATCCCGGCCAACAAGACGGCGGCCAAGGTCTGGGCGCAGCAGATTCAGAAAGTCGACGTTTCGCCTTATATCCAGACCCTTGAAGTGACCCAGGCTTACCCCACCGCCGGCACCAATACGCCGAAGTGGCAGAACATGTGGATAGCCAGCCTGAAGAAGATCTTTATGGGCGCGGACGCTAAGCAGGAAATGGACAAATCGGTCAAGAAGATCGCGCGCGTCATGGAGCAGTAATCGCCCCGCCGCGGCGCGCTGCCCCGAGCGCGCGCCGCGGTGGACCCACGCTGAACGTCATAGGTGAGGAATGGCAACATGTCGCTGGCAGAAACGGCTACGGTCACCCTGAAACCATCCCGGCGCACCGCCCGCCCCGCGCTCAATCGGCTCGAACGCGCCGAACGCTTCTGGGGCTGGGTGATGATCCTGCCGCTGTTGTTGGGGGTGACGGTGTTTTACCTGATCCCCTTTTTGCAAAACATTTTTTACAGCTTTACCGATCTGAACCAGTTCATGCGCTGGAGCAGCATCAGCGTCGATAACTATCTCAACCTGTTCGAAGACGACGACTTCTACACCGCCGCCGCCAACACCTTGTTCTACGTGGTGGTGTGCGTGCCGATCAGCCTGAGCCTGTCGCTGCTGCTGGCGATCGGCCTCAATCAGAACATCCGTGGCAAAGGCCTGCTGCGCACCCTGCTGTTCCTGCCGGCGGTCACCATGCCTGCGGCGGTGGCCATGGTGTGGCAATGGCTGTTCAACAAGGATTTCGGCCTGATCAACCAGGCGCTGGGCCTGCTGCACATTGCGCCGGTCGCCTGGCTGTCCGATCCGGACGTGGTGCGCATCAGCGTGTCCATCATCATCATCTGGTCGTCGCTGGCGCTAAAGATCATCATTTTGCTGGCCGGGCTGCAGAACATTCCGCGCCAGCTGTACGAGGCGGCGGATATCGACGGCATCGGCACCCTGCGCCGCTTCTTCTGCATCACGTTGCCGATGATGGTGCCGACGCTGTTTTTCGTGTCGGTGATGAGCTTTATCGAGATCCTGCAAATCTTCGACGTGGTGTTCCTGATGTTCGACCGCGCGCTGGTGGAAAACGACGTGATGACCGTCACCAACCTGTTCTACAAGTACGCGTTTTACCTGCAGGAAAAAGGCTACGCTTCCGCCATCACCGTGGTGCTGTTCGCCGTCACGCTGGTGATCACCCTGATTCAAATGGCGATCGGCAAGCGCCTGAAAGTCAGCTGAGGAGCTGCACATGAACGCAAGCAAGAAAACGCTGGTGTACCTGTTTATGGGGCTGGCGGCGCTGGCCTCGGTGGTGCCCTTTATCTGGATGCTGGTGACCTCGTTGAAAACTCAGGCCGAGAGCATTCAGATCCCGCTGACGCTGTTGCCGGCGCACCCCAGCCTGCAGGCCTACGGCCGGGTAATGCACGAAATCCCGTTCGCCGGCTTTTATCTCAACTCGCTGCTGGCGACTTTCTTCACCGTCACCCTGCAGATGGCGATCGCTACCCTGGCCGCCTATGGCTTCTCGCGCCTGCATTTTCGCGGCCGCGACGCGGTGTTTCTGGTATGCGTGTCGATCCTGATGGTGCCCGGCCAGGCGTTTCTGATCCCGCAATTCCTGGTGGTACAGAAGCTGGGGCTGGTCAACAGCATCACCGGGTTGGTGCTGCCGGGCATTTTCAGCGTCTACGCCACCTTCCTGCTGCGCCAGTTCTTTCTGGCGGTGCCGAAGGAGATGGAAGAAGCGGCCTTGATCGACGGCTACAGCTACTTCGCCATCTTCTGGCGCATCATGCTGCCGCTGATCCGGCCGGGCATTATTGCCTGCGTCATCATCAACGGCCTGTGGAGCTGGAACAACCTGATGTGGCCGCTGATCGTCAATACCACCAACGAGAAGCTGACGCTGCCGGTGGGGCTGGCTTCGCTCTCCAGCCGCGCCGGGGTGGAATACCCGTTGCTGATGGCCGGGGCACTGATGGCAGTGATCCCGATGCTGATGCTGTTCATTATTTTCCAACGCTATTTCATCCAGGGCATCGCCAGCGCCGGGGTGAAAGGCTAACGCGCAGACAAGGTAAACGACATGGCCGGAATTCAGTTAAACAGCGTTAAAAAAGTCTACCCCAACGGTTTCCACGCGCTGCACGGCGTCAACCTGGAAATTGAGGACGGGGAATTTATGGTGTTCGTCGGCCCGTCCGGCTGCGCCAAGTCTACCCTGCTGCGGGTGATCGCCGGGCTGGAGAGCGTCAGCGAGGGGCAGATCCTGATCCACGATCGCTGCGTCAACGACAGCATGCCGAAGGATCGCGGCATCGCCATGGTGTTCCAGAACTATGCGCTGTACCCGCACATGACGGTGTACAAGAACATGGCGTTCGGCCTGATCGGCAAAGAGAGCAAGGCCGAGATCGACCGCCGGGTGCGCGACGCGGCGGAAAAACTGGAGATCACCAACCTGCTGCAGCGCAAGCCGGGCCAGCTCTCCGGCGGCCAGTGCCAGCGGGTAGCGGTCGGCCGCGCCATCGTGCGCAAACCCAAGGTGTTCCTGTTCGATGAGCCGCTGTCCAACCTCGACGCCAAGCTGCGGGTGTCGATGCGCGTACAGCTGATCGAACTGCACAATCAGCTGAAGCAGGAAGGCGCCGCCGCCACCATGGTGTACGTCACCCACGATCAGGTCGAAGCGATGACCATGGGCGATCGCATTTGCGTAATGAACCGCGGCGCCATCATGCAGGTGGATAAACCGATCAACCTGTACCACCACCCCGCCAACCGTTTCGTCGCCGAGTTTATCGGCAGCCCGTCGATGAATTTGCACGATCTGGCGATCGTGCGCGACGGCCAAACGGTGCGACTGCGCATCGGCCTGCAGCACCAGCTCGATCTGCCGGCGGCGCTGCAACGGCAGTTGGCGGACTACCCGCATGCGCGGGTGTGTCTCGGCATCCGGCCGGAGTCCCTGCGGCTGTGCGCACCCGGTAGCGCCAACTGTTTCCCGGCGCAGATCGTCACCATTGAGCGCATGGGCAACGAAGAGTTGCTGCACTGCGAACTGGCCGACCTGCGCTTCGTGTTGCGCATGGCGTCGCTGCCGGACTGGGAGCCGCGCCTCGGCGAAAGCATTCATCTGGCATTCGATCTGACGCGCGCGCATTTGTTCGACGAGCTCAGCGGCCAAAACCTCAAATAACAACAGCGGAGTATCAGCAATGTCGTCAACACAACCCAACAACGTTGCCCAGCGCCCGGTGCGGGTGCTGGTGGTCGGCGCCGGTGCGCGCGGTGAAATCTACTCGCGCTATGCGCTGGCGCACCCCGATTTGATGCAGGTGGTGGCGGTGGCGGAACCGCGCGATGCCTACCGCGAGCCGTTCGTGGCGCAGCATGCCATCGCGCCGGGAAACGTCTTCACCGACTGGCGCCAGGCCGCCGACGCCGGCAAGCTGGCCGACGCGGTGCTGATCTGCACTCAGGATCAGATGCACCTGGAGCCGGCGCTGGCCTTCGCCCGTCAGGGCTACGCCATGCTGCTGGAAAAACCGCTGTCGCCGGACGCCGACGAGTGCCGGGCCATCGTCGCCGAGGTCGTGCGCCAAAAGCTGATCTTCTCGGTCGGCCACGTGCTGCGCTATACCCGCTATACCCAAAAGCTCAAACAGCTGCTGCGCGACGGCGCGATCGGCGACATCGTCAGCCTGCAACACCTGGAGCCGGTCGGCTACTGGCATCAGGCGCACTCCTTCGTACGCGGCAACTGGCGCAACGATAGGCAGGCCGCGTTTATGCTGCTGCAGAAATCCTGCCACGACATCGATTGGATCCGCTACGTGATGGAGCAGCCCTGCGAGCAGGTCAGTTCCTTCGGCAATCTGCGCCACTTCCGCCGGGAAAACCAACCGGCCGGCGCGGCGGACAACTGCCTGGATTGCGCGGTGGAGGCGTCCTGCCCCTATTCCGCCAAACGCATCTATCTGGGCGACGACCACAAGGCCACGCCCGGCTTTCTGCGGGTGCTGACGCTGGAACCCGACCAGACGACGCTGCGGGCGGCGCTGCGCGACGGGCCCTACGGCCGCTGCGTTTACCGCTGCGACAATAACGTGGTCGACCATCAAGTGGTCAACATGCAGTTCGCCGGCGGCCGCACTGCGTCGTTCACCATGACGGCCTTCACTCGCCACGAAGATCGCCACACCCGCATTTTCGGCAGCCGCGGCTGCCTGGAAGGCGACGGCCGCCATATCCGCATCACCTCGTTCCTCGACGACGGCGAAACGCATTACGACACCGACGCCGGCCAGGATCTGCACGCCATGGCCGGCCACGGCGGCGGCGACTACTACCTGATGCAGCACTTTATCGCGGCCATTCGCGCCAACGATCCGAGCCAGGTGCTGGCCGGCCCGGCCGAAGCGCTGGAGAGCCACCTGATGGTGTTCGCCGCCGAACGCGCACGCCGTGAAGCGGCGGTGATCGCCCTGAACGGAGCCTGAAGCATGGCCACAACAGAGATGCGTTACGGCTTCGACATCGGCGGCACCAAGATTGAAATGGCCGCTTACGATCGCCGACTCAATCAGGTGCTGATCCAGCGGGTGCGCACCCCTACCAGCGATTACGGCGAATTCGTGGCCTGCATCACCGGGCTGGTCGAGCAAGCAGATCGCGAGCTGCACACACGCGGCAGCATTGGCATCGGCCTGCCGGGGATCACCGATCCCATCAGCCGCCGCCAGCTGGCGGTCAACGTGCCCTGCCTGACCGGGCATTGCCTGGCGGATGATTTGACGCAGGCGCTGGCGCGGCCGATCGCCATCGAGAACGATTGCCGCTGTTTCGCGCTGTCGGAAGCCAGTACGCCGCAAACCGCACACCTGCCGCTGGTGTTCGGCGCCATCATCGGCACCGGCGCCGGCGGTGGCCTGGTGGTGAACCGGCAACTGCACAAGGGGCGCAACGGACTGGCAGGCGAATGGGGCCATATGCCGATCTCGGCCCAGCTGGCGCAGCGTTACGATCTGCCGCTGTTCCGCTGCAACTGCGGGTTGACCGGCTGTTTTGAACGCTACGTCTCCGGCAGCGGGCTGCTGGCGCTGAGCCGCCATTTTGCCCATCCGGCCGCCGACGTGCCGGCGCTGGTCGCCAGCTACCGCGCGGGGAATGCGCACGCACAGTGGCTAATGACCGTGTACGTCGACATCCTGGCCAGCGCGCTGGCCGGTTTGCAACTGCTGTTGGACGTTGATGCCTTCGTGCTGGGCGGTGGCTTGTCCAACGTCGGCGAGCTGTATCCGCTGTTGCCGACGGCAATGCGGCGCTGGCTGCTGCCGGGCGTGGAACCGGCAGCGGTATTCCCGCCGGTGCACGGTGACAGCAGCGGCGTGCGTGGCGCGGCGCTATTACAAGCGGCGGCATAAAAAAACAGTGAAAGCCCGGCGGTTGTCGAATTATCGCTGCGGCTTTCGCCGTCGCGGGGCCGAATGAAGTCATAGCGAGAATTGTCGACTGAAAAATAACGAATTTGCCGTTTTCACTTTGCGTTAATACCGCTTTCGGTTGGCATTAAACTGAAAGCAAAATTAAATATAACCACCTGATAGATATAGATATTTTAAAATTAATCGATTGCATTTCAGTGTTTCGTTTGCTGTAATTCGCCACGAACAACTGAAAGCGCTCCGGTCGGTCTCGCTGCGGCTTATTAAGCCGCGGTCGGGCACGGCTACAGGTAAATCAGGAGTCTGCGTTAATGATCAATACCGCAAAACGCCGGGAATTAATTATCGACCAGCTGTGCCGCGAGGGCACGGTGCGCGTGGAGCAGCTCAGCCAGCAGTTTTCGGTGTCCAGCGTCACCATCCGCAGCGATCTGCGCCAGCTGGAAAAGCACGGCTGCGCGGTACGCGCTTACGGCGGCGCCATGTTGAACAAACAGTTCGCCTTCGACCGCCCGCTGCAGGACAAAGGCCGCATCAATCGTGACGTGAAACACGCCATCGCCTGCGCGGCGGCGGCGCTGATCGAAGACGGCGACGCCGTCATCCTCGACTCCGGCTCCACCACCAGCCAGATGGCGCCGCAGCTGGCGGGCAAAAAGGATCTGGTGGTAATGACCAACGCGCTGAACATCGCCTTCGAGCTGGCCAACAACGAGCAGATCGATCTGATGGTGGTCGGGGGCAGCGTGCGCCGCAAGGCCTGGTCGCTGTACGGCCCCGCCGCCGAACAGCAACTGCGCCAGTACCGGTTCGACAAGCTGTTTCTCGGCGTCGACGGTTTCGATCTCACGAGCGGCATCACCACGCCGGATCCGGGCGAAGCGCAGCTGAACCGCGTGATGTGCGAGGTGGCGCGTGAAGTGATCGCCATCGCCGACGCCAGCAAATTTGGCCGCACCAGTTTTTGCATGATCCGCGAAATCGGCCAGATCCACCGCCTGGTCACCGACAGTCGCATTCCGGAGCACTACCTGCAGGCGCTGCACCATTTAGGGATCGACGTGATTATCGCCGACCGTTAACCGAGGCTTTTTAAGGAGCTGTCATCATGAACGCGTATTTCTCTTACGAGGCGGATTGGCTGAAGCAGCGCAACGCCTGGCACACCGCCGCCGAGATTTGGCAACAGCCGGACCTGTGGGCGATGCTGCACCGGCAGCTGCAGGATCAACAGGCGCAGTGGCAGCCGTTCCTGGCGCCGCTGCTGGCCGATCCGCGCCTGCAGATCGTGCTGTGCGGCGCCGGCAGTTCGGCGTTCGCCGGCCGCGCCCTGGCGCCCTGGCTGCGCGAACGCACCGGCCGCGACGTGGTGGCCTACGGCACCACCGATATCGTCGCCAACCCGCGGCAGTATCTCGACCCTGAGCGGCCGACGCTGCTGGTTTCCTTCGCCCGTTCGGGCAACAGCCCGGAAAGCGTGGCGACGGTGGAGTTGGCCGACCAACTGCTGCCGGAAAGCTATCATCTGATGCTGGTGTGCAACCCGGACAGCCGGCTGGCGCAGTACGCGCATCGGCGTGACAACGTCTGTTCGCTGGTGATGCCGCAAGGCTCCAACGATCAGAGCTTCGCCATGACCTCCAGCTTCAGCTGCATGATGCTGAGCGCCGCGCTGCTGCTCGGCCCAACGTCGCTCGAGGCCGCCCAGGCACCGCTGAGTGCCATGGTGCAGCGCTGCCGAGAACTGCGTGAAACGCTGCAAGCGCAGGTGAAAGCGCTGGCCGCCAGCGGCTTCCGCCGCTACATCACCCTCGGCGGCAGCTGCTTTACCGGCCTCGCCGAAGAGGCCTCGCTCAAGATGCTGGAGCTGACCGCCGGCCGCATCGTTACACGCTACGACTCGCCGCTCGGCCTGCGCCACGGCCCGAAATTCATGGTCGACGGCCAGACGTTGGTGGTGCTGATGTTCTCCCACGACGACTACGCCCGTCAGTATGACCGCGATCTGTGGAACGAGCTGCAGCGCGACGGGCTGGCGATGCAGCTGGTCGGATTGACCGGCGAACGCCAACCTCTGTCCGACGCCCTGCTGCATATTCACGACGCGGCTGACGATATCTGGCTGCTGTTCCCGTATCTGCTGTTCACCCAGATGCTGGCCTTCGAGAGTTCACTGGCGCTGGGGCTGACCCCGGACAACCCTTGCCCGACCGGCGAGGTCAACCGGGTGGTGAAAGGCGTGACGATTTACCGTTTTCCCTCCCCTGAGTTGTAAGGAGATCCCATGTATCTGATAGCCAATCGAGAAATGCTGCTCAAGGCACAGCGCCAGGGTTACGCCGTTCCGGCGTTTAACGTCCACAATCTGGAAACCGTGCAGGTGGTGGCGGAGACCGCCGCCGAGCTGCGCTCACCGGTGATCATGGCCGGCACGCCCGGCACCTTCAGCTACGCCGGCACCGACTACCTGATCGGCATTTGCCAATCGGCCGCGCACCGCTACGATTTGCCGCTGGCGCTGCATCTGGATCATCACGAAGAGCTGGACGACATCGAGCACAAGGTGAAAAGCGGTATCCGCTCGGTGATGATCGACGGTTCCCATCTGCCGTTCGAGCAGAACATCGCCAAGGTGGCCGCCGCAGTGGCCCTGTGCCACCGCTACGGCGCCAGCGTGGAGGCGGAGCTGGGCCGCCTGGGCGGGCAGGAAGACGATCTGATCGTCGATACCGCGGACAGCTTCTATACCGACCCGATGGCGGCACGCGAGTTTGTCGCCGCCACCGGCATCGATTCGCTGGCGGTGGCGATCGGTTCCGCCCACGGCCTGTATCACGGCGAGCCGAAGCTGGACTTTGAGCGCCTGGCGCTGATCCGCGAACAGGTGGACGTGCCCCTGGTGCTGCACGGCGCCTCCGGCATTCCGGAAGCGATGGTCAAGCGCGCGATTTCGCTCGGCGTCTGCAAGGTCAACGTCGCCACCGAATTGAAAATCGCCTTCGCCGATGCGGTGAAAAGCTACTTTTCACAGCACCCGGATGCTAACGATCCGCGCAAATACATCGTCCCCGGCAAGCTGGCGATGAAAGAAGTGGTAGCGGAAAAGATCCGCATCTGCGGCAGCAGCGGCATGCTGTAATCCCGCGCTCGCCCCCGGAGACGGCAACGGCTCAACGGGGGCGAAAACTGCCCGCCACTCCCGACTTTCCTGAGAGAACGATCACAGCCTTTTACCCCACCCGCGCCGGAAATCATTAACCGGCCTTCACTATGATCCAAATCATGGTTTTACTCATCCTACCTCCCTATTATCAAATTCATTGGATGCAGGCAGTAGGATTCTTGCCCATTCGTTTTTTATTTCGCCAGGCGAAATAGCTTATTTGATGAAAGCAAGCACGCTTGTTTTTTAATTGGCAGTGTTTTTACTCTGAGAGGAACAGCGTATGAACCATTACTTAGCCGTATTAAGCGCATTGGTCATTCTGCCCTTCGCTCTGCAAGCAAAACCGCTTTCCGGCAGCCAGGTTGCCTCTGGCGTCGTGCGTTTCACCGGCACCATTACCACGCCGGCCTGCACCATCAAACACCAGAACGACCAGCTCATCTCAAACTGCTTCGGTAAAGTGACGGAAAACCGGAATGGTTATATTTCAACGCCGTTAAAAGAGATGCCAAAAGAATTAGTCTCTACCGTCACCAGCGAAATAGTGAATAACGACCCACATTTAAAACGCGTAACCATCAACTATAAGTAACCCCAAAGCGTTAATGCTTGATGAAATAATAAACAAGACATAACTTGTATCGGCAACTTATAAATTTAATTTATAGATTTAACGAATAATGACGACCTGCCTTACCGTGCGCCGGCTATTCGGGCAACCCTGCGGTTGCCCATCAGCATGTCCGAAATCCGCCATCGTCTCCCTCCGTTTCATGCGATAATCGCCTTACTAAACCGAGGAGTGATCCAGATGCAGACTTTTTTGATTGATCGTACCGCTACGCCGGTGGGAGAACTGGTGCTGATTGCCGATGAACAGGGGCGCCTGCGGGCGATTGACTGGACCGATCACGAAGCGCGCCTGATGAAGCTGCTGAATACCCACTACCGCGCCGATCGCTTCACCCTGCGCGAACAGCGCGATCCCAGCGGGCTGACCAACGCCATGCAACGCTATTTCGCCGGGGAACTGGGCATTATCGATCGGTTGCCGGTGATGACCGCCGGCACCGAGTTCCAACGAACCGTGTGGCAACAGCTGCGCCAAATCCCCTGCGGCGAGATCCTGACCTACGGCCAACTGGCGCAACGCATCGGCCGTCCGACCGCCTCGCGCGCGGTCGGCATGGCCAACGGTTCAAATCCGATCAGCATCGTGGTGCCCTGCCACCGGGTGATCGGTTCACAGGGCGCGCTGACCGGCTATGCCGGCGGCGTGCAGCGCAAACAGTGGCTGCTGCAGCACGAAGGCTACCTGCCGCAGGATCTGCTCTCGCGCTAACGCGGCACATAGTCAGGCGGTACGCCCTCCGCCGGGGCGGCGGGATAGTAGTCCGGTGGCACCGGCGATGAGGTGGCCTCACCATAACCGTAGGCCACCGGCACCTTGTTGCCTTTGGCGTACATGCACTGCGTATACACGGTATCGTAGCGGTCTTGCAGGTCATCGCTGCTGCGCCAGGCTGAGTTATTGGCCATCGCGCTGCCGACCAGCAACCCGCCGCCCGCGCCGATCAGCGCGCCGGGGCCGGCATGACCGGATGCCGCGCCGATCAACGCCCCGGCCGCCGCGCCGACGGCCGTTCCCGCCACCGCCGTCCCCGTCGCCGAATTGGCCGCCGTTTGCGCGCCGCCGCCGAGGCTGTTTTGCGCATAGCCGCGGCACATGGCCTCATCGCGATTGAATTGTTCGTAACTTTTCCCCGTACCGGGTAGCGCAGTGACCCCCGGCCCGGAAGGCGTAGAGACGCAGCCGGCCAACAGCCCGGCCAGCGCCACTAGCGGGAAAGCAAAAGAGTGTCTCATCACGCACCGCCTTTAATCACCGGGAGAACGGACCGTCTGGCACCACTTTCATCCAACCGTCGGGACAACGCGGTACCTGCGGGTAATAGCCCGCCGGACGGCGGCAGTAGTAGGCGTAGCTCGGCGGCTTTTCAATATAGGTCTGCGGTGGCGGCGGTGTGACATACACCACCGGTGGCGGCGGATAATAGAGCGGCGGCGGCCCCCAGGGCACGCCGATCACCACGCGCGGCCCACCATAGTAATAGCCATGCCGGTAGTAGCCGTGGCCGTAATAGCCGTGGGCGAAGGCGGCTGCGCTGGCCGTCATCAACACCCCGGCAACCGCCATCAACAATATGCGCTTTTTCATCATCCACTCCCGAACAGGATTGTTCAGCTGCCTTTCTGACCTTCAGCTTAACGCCGACGCCGCGCGGCTTTGCGGTGAGGATTCAGATGAATGCGACAAGCTTTCGCCAGCAGATGTGTCAAAGGATGATTGATTCACGTCGCTAAAATTCGCCGATGCACGCCGCAAAGGCCGCTCGCGGCGATTGCCCGGCTCGCGCCGCCGCGAAGACAATCGCACGTTGCCCATAAGTGCCAAATAAATCTAGCGACTTCAGCGCAATACAGAATAATCGGCGGCATGTGTGCGCAAAATTCGCACACAATACCCCTATTCATGCTAATGCCACCCTTATCAGCTGCAGCAAAAGATGTTAAAATTGACTCATATCAATTATTGAATGAGCGTAATCTATGATCCCGGAAAAACGCGTGATTCGTCGTATCCAGTCTGGTGGTTGTGCGATCCATTGCCAGGACTGCAGCATCAGCCAGCTGTGCATTCCCTTCACCCTTAATGCTCACGAGCTGGACCAGCTCGACAACATTATCGAGAGGAAAAAGCCCATCCAGAAAGGCCAGACCCTGTTCAAGGCCGGCGACGAGCTGAAATCGCTGTACGCGATCCGTTCCGGGACCATCAAAAGCTACACCATCACCGAGCAAGGCGACGAGCAAATCACCGGTTTCCACCTGGCGGGTGACCTGGTGGGCTTCGATGCCATCGGCGGCCTGAAGCACCCGAGCTTCGCCCAGGCGCTGGAAACCTCGATGGTGTGCGAGATCCCGTTCGAGACCCTCGACGATCTGTCCGGCAAAATGCCTAACCTGCGTCAGCAGATCATGCGGCTGATGAGCGGCGAGATCAAAGGCGATCAGGACATGATCCTGCTACTGTCGAAGAAAAACGCCGAAGAGCGCCTGGCGGCGTTCGTTTACAACCTGTCGCGCCGCTTTGCGGAGCGCGGTTTCTCACCACGCGAGTTCCGTTTGACCATGACCCGCGGCGACATCGGCAACTACCTCGGCCTGACGGTGGAAACCATCAGTCGTCTGCTGGGCCGCTTCCAGAAAAGCGAAATCCTCAGCGTGAAAGGCAAATACATCACCATCGAAAACGCCGACGCCCTGTCGGTGCTGGCCGGCACGCCGCGCATCAACGTGACCGTCAACGCCTGATCCCCCTGCCGGATCAACATTTCCCCGAAATTGTTGATCCGGCACGCTTCTGTTGTTGTTCTGTTTTTCAATGTTGGGTTACTCTGTAAATTAACAGACTGTTGATTTCAGCTGTAAGGAGGCCCTATGGCGAAGTATCAGAATCTTCTGGTGGCTATTGACCCCAATCAGGACGATCAGCCGGCATTGCGCCGCGCCGTGTACCTGGTAAAACGGAACGGCGGGCGCATCAAAGCCTTCCTGCCCATTTATGACTTCTCTTACGAAATGACGACCCTGCTCTCTCCGGATGAAAGAACGGCGATGCGGCAAGGTGTGATCAGCCAACGCGCCGCCTGGATCAACGAGCAGTGTCGTTTCTATCTCAACGACGGCGTGCCGATCGAAATCAAAGTGGTCTGGCATAACCGCCCCTTCGAAGCCATTATTCAGGAAGTGCTGTCCGGCCAACATGACCTGCTGCTGAAAATGGCGCACCAGCATGACCGGCTGGAATCGGTGATCTTCACTCCCACCGACTGGCACCTGCTGCGCAAATGCCCTTGCCCGGTATGGATGGTGAAAGACCAGCCTTGGCCGGAAGGCGGCAAAGCGCTGGTGGCGGTCAACCTGGCCAGCGAAGAACCCTATCACGACCCGCTCAATATCAAACTGGTGCAAGAAACCGTTGAACTGGCAGAAAACGTCAACCAGACCGAGGTTCACCTGGTTGGGGCCTACCCCGTTACCCCGATCAACATTGCCATCGAATTGCCCGACTTTGACCCAAGCGTCTACAATGACGCCATTCGCGGCCAGCACCTGATCGCCATGAAGGCGCTGCGACAGAAATTCTGCATTAAGGAAGAGTTCACCCACGTAGAAAAAGGCCTGCCGGAGGAGGTGATCCCCGATCTGGCCGAACACCTGCAGGCCGGCGTGGTGGTTCTGGGCACGTTGGGCCGCACCGGCATTTCAGCGGCCTTTATCGGCAACACTGCGGAACATGTGATCGACCATCTGAAATGCGATCTGCTGGTGATTAAACCGGAAAACTTCAACTGCCCGATCGAGGCGGATGAAGACGATGAGCACGACGACGAAGATTGACACGGCAAGATGTTGATTACGCCCCGGAAACGTGTGTTCCGGGGCGTTGGATTTCAGTGGCGCTTTTAGCGCGCGCGCGTCCATTTCAATGCCACGCTCAGCGCGATTCCGGTCACAATCAATGCGCCGGCGAAAATCAGAAACATGACGTTATATCCCCATATCGATACCAACGGCTGGCTCACCAACGGCGACAAAAACTGCCCGGCAAAAAGTGATGACGTGATTACCCCCGCCACGACGCCGCGTCGGCCAGGGGACGCAGCATGGAGTGCGGTCGCCATAAACGCAGGCATCACAAAACCGATCCCCGCACCGGCCAGTCCAGCCGAGACGCTCAACCCACCCATTGAGTAGGTCAACGCCAATCCGGCGAACCCCGACGCCACCAACAAATAACCGCACAACAGCGTCATGATCTCCCCCAGGCGTGCACGTAGGGCACCATAAAGTACTCCCGATATGCCGCCGGTTATCATCAGCGAGCCCAATACCCAACCCGCCGCTTCTGGATGGGTAAATCCGCGATTAACCAAGTGATAAGGTATTTGCGTGGGAACGACATAATAAACCAGCATCGTAATCAGCACGCCGGCTGCCATCATCGATACGATAAAATATCCGCTGAATTTGCCCTCTGGCTCATTCTCATATTGGTATTCATCGTGACGATGATGATAAACCTCTGGCAACACCTTGATAAAAAATGGCACAAATAATGCTGCCAGACCATAAATCCAAAATGGCGCCCGAGGATCATGTGCGGCCAATAATCCCGCGACCGTTACAAACAGTAAACCACCGAAATGACTGGCACCCGTCTGATAGCCGATAAAACGGCCCCGCATGTGTGCCGAGAAATAATCACCGACCAATGCGGATTGCGCTGTCATAATCGCCGCTACGGCAAGACCAAGCCCTAATCAACTGCCAAGAATAGAATATAAGTCTGGAAGATACAGGCCTGCAGTACCGCACAAAGCATAGAGCAACGTGCCGATCAGCAGCAGCTTTTTACGACCAAACTTATCGACCATCACGCCCATAAACGGCGCCGTTAGCGCCACCACAAATGAAGGTGCCGGCACCAACAACAGCGTCAATAATTCCGCTTGCGGTTGCGCAGCAAATATGGCCCGCAGCCCTGGCAAGGCCGGTGCAATGGTCGCATTCGACATGATAGTCAAACTGGCAGCAGCTAATAATGCCCAGGTACGGAGATCCTTAAAAAGGATATTCATATTTTTCGCCCTTCATTTAATAATCATCACCACACCAGAGAAAAAAATACGGGTGCTCAGCGTGTGATTTTATAAGCGCAACTCCCTAGGCAATAATACCCGACAGGCATGTCACAGCATGGGGGAATCCTTCTGTATTCACCCACGATAGAGTTATTAAATCAGGCGAGATTCCGTCAGGCATTTATAAAAGCAAATGCCTGGGCTGGCTATTCTTTTCTATTTATTACGCACAAAATAGGACAAACAGCACGTATACACATGAACAGGCAGCCGCCTTAAGATCAGAGATAAAAAAATGCCGGCCAGAGTGACTGGCCGGCATCGTTATTCGCTTTCCGTCGATGCACGTTACTTCTGCAACGCCCGCAGAATCGCCTCCACGCTGTCTTTGGCATCGCCAAACAGCATTTGGGTATTCTCCTTGAAGAACAGTGGGTTCTGCACGCCGGCGTAGCCGGTGTTCATCGAGCGTTTGAATGCGATCACGTTCTGCGCCTTCCACACTTCCAATACCGGCATGCCGGCGATCGGGCTGCGCGGATCTTCCAGTGCCGCCGGGTTCACCGTGTCGTTGGCACCGATCACCAGCACGGTGTCGGTATCCGGGAAATCTTCGTTGATTTCATCCATCTCCAGCACCACATCGTACGGCACTTTAGCCTCCGCCAGCAGCACGTTCATGTGGCCCGGCAAACGCCCCGCGACCGGGTGAATGCCGAAGCGCACCTTCACGCCGCGCGCCCGCAGTTTCTCGGTGATTTCCGCCACCGGATATTGCGCCTGCGCCACCGCCATGCCGTAACCCGGGGTGATGATCACCGAGGTGGAGTTCTTCAGCTGCTCGGCCACCTCTTCCGCCGTGGTTTCACGGTATTCTCCCATCTCTTCGGCATCGCCGGTAGACGAACCGTCACTGCCGAAACCGCCGGCGATCACGCTGATAAACGAGCGGTTCATTGCCTTACACATAATGTAAGACAGGATCGCCCCCGACGAGCCCACCAGCGCGCCGGTGACGATCAGCAGATCGTTGCTCAGCATGAAGCCCGCCGCGGCCGCCGCCCACCCCGAATAGGAGTTGAGCATCGACACCACCACCGGCATGTCGGCGCCGCCGATCGAAGCCACCAGATGCCAGCCGAACGCCAGTGCGATCGCCGTCATCAGCAGCAGCGTCACCACCTGCCAGCCCACGCTGTCGGCGCGCACGAACGCGACCAGCAGCAGGAACGAGATCACCAGCGCCGCCAGATTCAGCTTGTGGCGGTTCGGCAGCATCAGCGGCTTGGAAGAGATGATGCCGCGCAGCTTACCGAAGGCGACGATCGACCCGGTGAAAGTCACCGCACCGATAAAGATGCCGAGGAACACTTCGGTCAGATGGATATTCGCCATCACCGGTTCCATCGGCGCGCCGTGATCCAGGTAGCTGTTGAAACCGACCAGCACCGCAGCCAGGCCAACGAAGCTGTGCAGCACCGCCACCAGCTCCGGCATTTCGGTCATCTCGACCTTCTTGGCCAGATAGACGCCGATCGAGCCGCCGATGATCATGGCAATGATGATCCAGCCGACGTTGCCGGAATCCGGCCCCAGAATGGTGGCGATCAGCGCGATCGCCATACCGGCGACGCCGAACAGGTTGCCCTGCTTCGACGTTTCATGACGCGACAGGCCCGCCAGGCTGAAAATAAACAAAATAGCGGCAACAATGTATGCAGCTGTAACCAATCCTCCAGACATTTGCTACCCCTTAGTTCTTGCGGAACATCTTCAGCATGCGCTGAGTGACGGTGAACCCACCGAAAATATTGATGCTGGCGATCAGCACGGCGATAAAGGAGAGGAAACTCACCCAGCCGCCATGGCCGATCTGCAACAGCGCACCGACCACGATAATCCCTGAGATCGCGTTGGTGACCGACATCAACGGGGTATGCAGCGCATGGCTGACGTTCCAGACCACGTAGTAACCGACCACGCAGGCCAGCGCGAACACGGTAAAGTGCGACAGGAACTCTTTCGGCGCCGCATCCGCCAGCCAGCCGAACAGCAGGATCGCCAGGGCCATCAGGCCGTACTTCAGCCACGGCGAGGTCGGTTTGGCTTCGGGTTTGGCCACCGGTGCAGCGGCGGGCGCCGCTTTCGGCTGGGCGGAGACCTGGATCGGCGGCGCCGGCCAGGTGACTTCACCGCTGCGCACTACGGTAACGCCGCGGATCACCGTATCGTCGAAATCGATGTCGATCTCGCCGTTTCTCTCTTTCGACAGCAGCTTCAGCAGGTTGACCAGATTGGTGCCGTACAGCTGCGAAGATTGGGTCGGCAAGCGGCTCGGCAGGTCGGTATAGCCGATGATTTTCACGCCGTTGTCGGTCACGGTAATGGTGTCCGCCACGGTCAGCTCGCAGTTGCCGCCGGTTTGCGCCGCCAGATCGACGATCACGCTGCCCGGCTTCATCGACGCTACCATCTCTTTGGTGATGAGCTTCGGCGCCGGTTTACCCGGGATCAGTGCGGTGGTGACGATGATATCGACCTCTGCCGCCTGCGCGGCGAACAGCGCCATCTCGGCCTTGATAAAGGCTTCGGACATCACTTTGGCGTAGCCGTCGCCGCTGCCCGCTTCCTCTTCAAAATCCAGCTCGAGGAATTCCGCGCCCATGCTCTGCACCTGCTCTTTCACTTCCGGGCGGGTGTCGAAGGCGCGCACGATGGCACCGAGGCTGCCCGCGGCACCGATCGCCGCCAGACCGGCCACGCCGGCACCGATGATCATCACCTTGGCCGGCGGCACTTTGCCGGCGGCGGTGATCTGGCCGGTGAAGAAGCGGCCAAACTCATGCGCCGCTTCGACGATCGCGCGGTAGCCGGCGATGTTGGCCATCGAGCTCAGCGCATCCATCGACTGGGCGCGCGAGATGCGCGGCACCGAGTCCATCGCCAGCGCGGTGACGTTGCGCGCCGCCAGCTTGGCCATCAATTCGGGGTTTTGTGCCGGCCAGATAAAGCTGACCAGCGTGCTGCCTTCGCGCATCAAGGCGATCTCGTCGTCTTGCGGCGCGTTGACTTTCAGGATCAGATCCGACTGCCACACTTCGCTTTCGTCGACCAGCGCCGCACCGGCGGCTTCGTAGGCGACGTCCTCAAAACTGGCCAGTTTGCCCGCCCCGCGTTCAATCGCGACGGTAAAACCCAGCTTCAGCAGTTGTTCCACCGTTTTCGGCGTGGCTGCGACCCGGGCTTCATTGGCCAACCGCTCTCTTGGTACACCAATACGCATAATGTTCCCTTCTCACCTGTCTTGGATGATGTTTATTATTTTCCTGCCCATAGCACGGCGCCAGCGGCGAGCCAGGCGTTAACTTGCCCGCACTGATTTCAGACGCCAACTATAACCTACTGAAAATAAGGTCGATGATCCATAATTGCTTACGCATTCAGCTCTGTTTTTACATAAAAACGCCGCGCGTGATATGACAAATCGCAATTTACTGTGAAAAAACCCATACAGAACAGCGTATTCTGCGTGGCAAGAGGTTTACGCCCGGCGTAACGAATTATGGCCACGCGCGGCGGAAAAGCATAAAAGTTATCATTTTGTGAATAATTAACATTAATGACACCAAGGCCGTTATTATGGAAACTTATGACGGTGGCGCCATCCGTGCGACCCGCGTCACCGTCACCGATTTGTCGCACGGGATAACATAAAATGCTGAGACAGTTTTCAGAATTACATGTAATAATCGACGGCTGAATTACACTTAAACAGTTCAGTACGTTATAAACGTTAATGCGCTAGGCGAAAGGATTTTTTATGAAGCTGAAGACCACGATCATCGCGTCAGCCTTGTTATCACTCACCGCGCTGTCTGCTCATGCGGCGCAAGAGTTAACTCCTGAGAAAGCAGCGGCGCTGAAGCCGTTTGATCGCATCACGATTACCGGCCGCTTCAATGCCATCAATGAAGCCGTCGACGCCGTATCCCGCCGTGCAGACAAACTGGGTGCCGATTCCTTCTATATCCAGGACAGCAACAACAGCAACAACGGCGGCAACTGGCGCGTCACCGCAGACCTTTATCATAAAGATGCGCCAGAAGTGAGCAAAACACCAAAATACCGCGTATTTAACGGCGTGAACGAACTGCCTAAAGAGGAAGCCTATCTGCTGGAGCCTTACGATACCGTGAGCGTCAGCGGTTTCTACCGCAGCCAGCCGGACATCAACGACGCCATCTCCAAAGAAGCGAAGAAAAAAGGCGCTGCATCCTTCTTCATCGTGCGCCAGGTTGACGCCAACTCCGGCGGTAACCAGTTCGTCACCGCCTACATCTATAAGGCCGATGCGCCAAAACGCCGCGTGCAGAGCCCGGATGCCATTCCGGCCGATTCTGACGCCGGCCGCGCCGCGCTGGCCGCCGGTGGCGCCGCTGCCGCGAAAGTCGAAATCCCTGGCGTCGCGTCTTCCGGTTCGCCAAGCCGCGACGTAGGCCGTTTCTTCGAAACCCAGTCCTCTACCGGCCAACGCTATACCGTCACGCTGCCTAACGGCACCAAGATCCAGGAAGTGAACAACGTGACCGCCGCGCAGATGGTGCCGTTCGATTCCGTCACCTTCACCGGCCACTTCAACAGCATGACCGATGTCTCCACCGAAGTGGCGAAACGCGCGGCCGAGAAAGGCGCCAAGTACTACCACGTTACCCGTCAGTGGCAGAACAAGAGCGGCGGCAACCTGACCGTCAGCGCCGATCTGTTCAAATAAAACCCGCTTTTCGGTTTACCATCGGGCAGCCCTTGAGCTGCCCGTTTTTATTGCCGCTTTTTTCATCGCACGTTGAATAGTTTTTTGTAAATTCCGCATATTCAATCATTGCATCTCTAATCATCCCTCCGTAAAATTTGCGCCAATTTTTAGGGCTATTGTCTATTCGCTCAGTGGTTGTTAATACATTGTTGCCGCCAAGCAGTTCCCTTCCAGTTGTTTATTCTGCGTTCAGGATCCGTCATTGGAAAAAAAACTCGGTCTTACCGCGCTAACCGCTTTGGTGCTCAGCTCGATGCTGGGCGCTGGCGTGTTCAGTCTGCCGCAAAACATGGCGCAGGTCGCCAGCCCCGCCGCGTTGCTGCTGGGTTGGGGGATCACCGGCGTCGGCATTCTGTTTTTGGCCTTCGCCATGCTGCTGCTTACGCGCCTGCGCCCGGATTTGGACGGCGGCATCTTCACCTACGCCAAAGAGGGATTCGGCGAACTGATGGGGTTCTGCTCCGCCTGGGGTTACTGGCTGTGCGCCGTTATCGCCAACGTTTCGTATCTGGTGATCGTGTTCGCGGCGCTGAGTATTTTCACCGATCGCGGCGGCAACGTGATTCTCGGTGACGGCAATACTTGGCAGGCGCTGATCGCCGAATCCGCCCTGCTGTGGATCGTGCATGCGCTGGTGCTGCGGGGCGTACAAACCGCGGCCAGCATCAATCTGGCCGCCACCCTGGCCAAGCTGCTGCCGCTGGGGATGTTCGCCGTTTTGGCGGCGATCGCCTTCAAAATGGACGTGTTCACGCTGGATTTCAAAGGTATCGCCCTCGGCAAGCCGGTGTGGGAACAGGTCAAGGACACTATGCTGATCACCCTGTGGGTGTTTATCGGCGTGGAAGGCGCCGTGGTGGTTTCCGCCCGCGCCCGCAATAAGAAAGACGTGGGCCGCGCCACCATGCTGGCGGTGCTGTCGGCGCTGGCGGTGTACCTGATGGTCACGCTGCTGTCGCTGGGCGTGGTGCCGCGCAGCGAACTGGCCGACATGCGCAACCCGTCGATGGCGGTACTGATGGTGGAACTGATCGGCCCGTGGGGGGACGTGATCATCGCCGCCGGTCTGATCATTTCCGTCTGCGGCGCCTACCTGAGCTGGACCATCATGGCGGCGGAAGTGCCGCTGCTGGCCGCACAGCACGGCGCGTTTCCGCGCGTGTTCGGCAAGCAGAATCGCCATCACGCCCCAGCATCTTCGCTGTGGCTGACCAACATCGCGGTGCAGCTGGCGCTGGTACTGATCTGGTTGACCGGCAGCAACTACAACTCGCTGTTGACCATCGCATCAGAAATGATCCTGGTGCCTTACTTCCTGGTCGGCGCGTTTCTGTTTAAGGTGGCATACCGCCGCCGCGACAAACGCTTGATCTTTGCCGCAACCGGCGCCTGCGTCTATGGCCTGTGGCTGCTGTACGCGTCCGGGCTGATGCACCTGCTGATGTCGGTGCTGCTGTATGCGCCGGGCCTGTTGGTGTTCATGTACGCCCGCCATGGCCATCGGGATATCAATCTGCTGAATCGCATGGAAAAAGGCAGTATCTTCTTGCTGCTGGTGGCCACGCTGCCTGCCGGCTGGTTTATGTTGCACTAAAATAGCCTGCTAATGCGGCTGCCCGTCAGCCGCATTTCGTTACCCCTCTTTCCTCTTTTTACCTCTCCCCCCGCTGTTGATCGGTCAATTGCCACGCTTGCGATTTCAAATGCAATTAATTATCATTATCATTTATAGCATCACCGGCAGGACGTGGATAAGGCCTCCGATGGGAAACATCAGGAGGTCTTGTTAGGACAGACTGAAAATGGAAAGCATTTCATGGCTGAAAAACTGCTGCACGCATTACCCTTGTTTGCCGCCTGGGAAACGTCGATCGCCGAAGGCAACACGGCGTTCAATCAGCAACGCGATCGCCTGGCAATGACGCACTATCAGCAGGCGCTGGAACTCGCTCAGGCGATCCTCGCCGAGAAACCCTGGCTGAATGCGGACTATGCCGCCAGATTTGAAGCGCTGAATATTTTCGAATCAGCCCTTGCCGCGCTGATCGTCACGTTCAACAACATGACCCATCTACGCCTGCGGCAAAAGCCCCTGCGCGGCGTTGAGCCGCACGTGCATCAGGCCCGGCTCGCCATTGAGCAGGTGATGGACGATACCTCGCTGTGCGAACAGATGCAGCAGATCGCCGAGCGGCACCTGCTGCGTTTCCGAATAGAGACGCTGCAGGTGCTGCGCGAACATAAACTGCCGGAAACCGGCGTCTGCGCACCTGCGGCAAACCATTCCGCCACCGTGCATTAACAACGACATCACGACCTGAGGGGTAATCTGCCAATGAATGAATTGAATGACGACATGAAGAAAATGCTGGCCAAACAGCTGCCTGTGCAGGCAACCAGCAGCCCGGATGGCGTGCCCGATATCGGCCCCAAGCGTTCTCTGCGCCTTTATGATGACCGTACGCTGATTTACAACGAAAATACCGGTGGCCAGACGCTGCAAAATATCAGGGAAGGATCGAAAGTGGCCGTTGTGGTCATCGATCGCGAGGCGCTGGACGGTTACCGCTTCATCGGCACGCCCGAACTGTTTCTGGCGGGCAAACCGTTTGACGAGGCGCTGGCATTTGCAGAAAAAAATGGAATGAAACCGCCGAAATACGCGGTGCTTATTCATATAGATAGTATTTATACCCTGCGCTCCGGTCCTAAAGCCGGGACCCGACTTTAGACGGCAAGCGTTGCGCGGCATGGGGTTTCACGTTCATGGTTAGGCCATCGCGGTCAGTCAATTGCCTAACCATGAACGGGCGGCCGGGTCGATGCACCCGGTCAGCTTTTAGGGGGAATGGTGACGGTCATGCGCTCACCCACCAGGGCAATCGCGATGCCTTCCGCGCACTCTTTCTGAATGGCCGCCAGCTGTTGCGCCTCCAGCGCATAAGGCAGCTGAATATCAAATACCGTCAGGCCCTGCTGCTGCGCCAGGTCAATCAGGCGCACGATATTGGTTTCATCGCTAACCTGCGTTGACACCACTTGCAGCGCCAGCTCTTTCAACTGCTCTTTGCGCGTTTGTGACGTGGTCACGCGCGATTTCAACACCATGCCGAAGATCGGCATCACACCATAAATAGCATCAACAAAGCGCCAGTGCTTCCTGCACGATGCGGACAGAAAATCCATGTAGTCGAAACAGATTTTCTCACTGCGCGCGATGGATGCAAGGTGATTGCTGTTCATCCCCTCATTCCTCTCATGGCCAGTGTTAACCCGTGGTCTTTCAAGCCGCCGCCGGGCGACAACCTGAAATGCATTGGGGATCTTACATCCAGAAATGGATAATCATGCGAAGCTTTAACGACTTTCCGCCGTATAATGGCATAATTCCCCTATTGTTTGCCAGTCTGTCCAGGAGCTTTAATCAATGGAACACCCCAACTCTGCCCCGGTGCTGATTACCGGCGGCGCGCGGCGCATCGGGCTGGCGCTCGCCAAAGCGTTTCTCGAGCGCGGCGTTCCCGTCATCATCGCCTATCGCAGCGAATATCCGGCGATGGCCGAGTTGAAAGCCTTGGGCGCCTGCTGCATTCAGGGCGATTTTTCCACGCACGAAGGCATCTACCATTTCGCCGATCGGGTACGGCAAGTGGCACCCAAACTGCGCGCGGTGATACACAATGCCAGCGCCTGGCAAGCCGAGTCGCCGGAGGTGCCGCCGGAGCAGGTAATGGCGGCGATGCTGCAAATTCACGTTTATACGCCCTATTTGCTCAACCAGCTGCTCGAATCCTGCCTGACCGGCCAGGGCCAGGCAGGCGCGGACATTATCCATCTGACCGACTACGTGGTGGAAAAAGGCAGCGACAAACACATCGCCTACGCCGCCAGCAAGGCCGCGCTGGACAATATGACCCGATCGTTCGCCCGTAAGCTGGCGCCAGAGGTCAAGGTCAACGCCATCGCGCCGGCGCTGATCATCTTCAATGCGGGCGACGATGAAGCCTATCGCCAACAGGCGCTGGCGAAGTCGCTGATGAAGGTCGCGCCGGGCGAGAGCGAGGTGGTCAATCTGGTGAACTATCTGCTGGAAAGCCGCTACGTGACCGGCCGCACCCACGGCGTCGACGGCGGGCGGCCGCTGCGCTGACGCAAAGATCCGCATGGCGCATCCTCGCAGGCCGCGCTATGCTGAAATCCGCTTTTCTTATTAAAACACGGGCATATGCATAAAATTGTTTTTGTGGAAGACGATCCTGAAGTCGGCAAACTGATCGCCGCCTATCTGGGCAAACACGACATCGAGGTGCTGATCGAGCCGCGCGGCGACAGCGCGCAGGCGCGCATCGAGCGCGAGCAACCCGATTTGGTGCTGCTGGACATCATGCTGCCCGGCAAAGACGGCATGACGCTGTGCCGCGATCTGCGCCCCACCTTCCCCGGCCCGATCGTGCTGCTCACCTCGCTCGACAGCGACATGAACCATATCCTGTCGCTGGAGATGGGCGCCAACGACTATATCCTGAAAACCACGCCGCCGGCGGTGTTGCTGGCGCGCCTGCGTTTGCACCTGCGCCAACACAGCCAGCAGCCGAAAGAAGAGTCGGTTCAGCCGCTCACCCAGCACAACGCGCTGCATTTTGGGCTGCTGTGCATCGATCCGGTCAACCGCCAGGTCACGCTGGGCGAAGAAACGGTCACTCTGTCCACCTCGGATTTCGATCTGCTGTGGGAGCTGGCGACCCACGCCGGACAGATCATGGATCGCGAGGCGTTGCTGAAAAACCTGCGCGGCGTGAGTTACGACGGCATGGATCGCAGCATCGACGTGGCAATCTCGCGCCTGCGCCGCAAACTGTACGACAATGCGCTGGAGCCGTTCCGCATCAAGACCGTGCGCAATAAAGGTTATCTGTTCGCCCCTAACGCCTGGGCATCGGTGCAACAATGAGAAAACTTTTCGTCCAGTTCTTCCTGTTGCTGTTCGTCTGTTTTCTGGTGATGGCGATGCTGGTCGGCCTGGTGTACAAGGTGACCGCCGAGCGCGCCGGCCGCCAGTCGATGGACGATTTGATGAAAAGCTCGCTGTACCTGATGCGCAGCGAGCTGCGCGAAATCCCGCTGAAGGACTGGAACAAGACCATCGCCACGCTGGATCTCAACCTGTCGTTCAAACTGCATATCGAGCCGCTCGGTAAACAGGAACTGAGCGAAGATCTGAAAAAGCGGCTGCGGCTGGGGGAGATCATCGCCCTCGACGATCAATACACCTTTATGCAGCGCATTCCGCGCAGCCACTATGTGTTGGTGGTCGGCCCGATTCCTTATCTGTTCTATCTGCACCAGATGCGCCTGCTGGATCTGGTGTTGCTGGTGTTTATCGGCATGTCGCTGGCGCTGCCGGTGTTTCTGTGGATGCGGCCGCACTGGCAAGACCTGCTCAAGCTGGAAAACGCCGCCCAGCGCCTCGGCGCCGGTCATCTGGATGAGCGTACCCACTTTGACCCCACCTCCAGCCTGAGCCGGCTTGGCGTGGCGTTCAACCAGATGGCCGACAACGTCAACACCCTGATCGCCAGCAAGAAACAGCTGATCGACGGCATCGCCCACGAGCTGCGGACGCCGCTGGTGCGCCTGCGTTATCGGCTCGAAATGAGCGATAACCTGTCCGACAGCGAGCAGCAGGCGCTGAACCGCGATATCGGCCAGTTGGAGTCGCTGATCGACGAGCTGCTGACCTACGCCCGTCTGGACCGTCCGCAGGTTGCGTTAAACATTGAACCCATCGATCTGCCAAAGTGGCTCGAGGACAAGGTCGACGATATCCGTCTTATTCATCAGGAACGCGACATCCAGCTCGATATCCCGCACGTCGGCGACTTCGGCGGCGTCGATCTGCGCCTGATGGAACGCGTGCTCGACAACCTGGTCAACAACGCGCTGCGCTATTCCGAGCAGCGCCTGCGTGTGGGCCTGTGGTTTGACGGCGACCTCGCCTGCTTGCAGGTCGAGGATGACGGGCCGGGCATCCCGCCGGAAGAGCGCGAACGGGTGTTCGAACCTTTCGTCCGCCTCGATCCCAGCCGCGATCGCGCCACCGGCGGCTGCGGGCTGGGTCTGGCCATTGTCCATTCCATCGCCGTCGCCTACCAGGGACAGGTGTTCGTCGAAGGCAGTTCGCTCGGCGGCGCCAGCTTCCGTTTCTGCTGGCCGGTGAAGCCGACATTCAGTTTAAAAGCCGATCTGGCGTAATACCGCCGGACCCTTCTCATTGGAGCCGAATAATAATGACATCTGCACATTCCAACACGTCTGCTTACGATCACCTGCGCGCTCTGTTCAGCCGGCTGTCGCGTTTCGGCCACCTGTCCGCCATCGCAGGTTGGGACATGCAGACCATGATGCCGCCGGGCGGCAGCAAGGCGCGCTCCGAAGCGCTGGCCGAGCTGAGCGTGCTGCAGCACCAGATTTTAACGGCGGAAAGCACCGGTGCGCTGTTGGATCGCGCGCAGCAAGAGACGCTGGACGAGCTCGACCGCGCCAATCTGCGCGAAATGCGCCGCCAATATGAGGACGCGGTGCTGCTGCCGGCGTCACTGGTCGAGGCCAAATCGCTGGCCGGCGCGCGCTGCGAACACGCCTGGCGCGCCCAGCGCCCGGCCAACGACTGGGACGGCTTCGCCGAGAACCTGCGCGAAGTGGTCAAACTCAGCCGGGAAGAGGCGCAGATCCGCGCACAGGCGGCCGGCACCAGCCGTTACGACGCCCTGCTCAACCTGTATGAGCCGGGCATGCGCAGCAGCGACCTCAACCGCATCTTCGGCGATCTGAAGACCTGGCTGCCGGATCTGTTGCAGCGCGTGGTGGCCAAACAGGCCAATGAACCTTGCCAGACGCCGCAAGGCCCGTTCAATGTAGACACCCAGCGCCACCTGAGCCTCAGCGTGATGAAACTGCTCGGTTTCAACTTCGACAACGGCCGCGTCGACGTCAGCGCTCACCCATTCTGCGGCGGCGTGCCGGAAGATGTGCGCATCACCACGCGTTACAACGAGAAGGAGTTTTTGACCGCGCTGCTGGGCATCGTGCACGAGACCGGCCACGCCCGCTACGAGCAGAACCTGCCACGCGATCTGCTCGGCCAGCCGGTCGCGCTGGCCCGCTCAACCGCCATCCACGAATCGCAGAGCCTGCTGTTCGAAATGCAGCTGGCGCGCGGCAATGAATTCCTGAAAATCTTGCGTCCGCTGGTCACCGCGCAGTTTGGCGAACAGCCGGCGCTGGAAGAAGCCAACTTCATTCGCCTCAACCAGCGCGTTAAACCGGGCCTGATCCGCGTCGACGCCGACGAGGTGAGCTATCCTGCCCACGTCATCCTGCGCTACGAAATTGAAAAAGCGTTGATCGAAGGCGAGGTCGAAGTGGAAGACATTCCGGCCTTGTGGAATGAAAAGATGCACGCTTACCTCGGCCTCGACACCATCGGTAATTATCGCAACGGCTGCATGCAGGATATCCACTGGACCGACGGCGCGTTCGGCTACTTCCCGACGTACACCCTCGGCGCAATGTACGCCGCGCAGCTGTTCCACAGCGTGCGCCAGGCCCTGCCTTCGCTGAGCGAGGATATCGCCGCCGGCAATCTGCAGCCGCTGTTCCACTGGCTGCAGCACAACATCTGGCGCCACGGTAGCCGCTTCCCGACCGAGACGCTGATCGCCAACGCGACCGGCGAAGCGCTCAATCCACGCTACTTCCGTCAGCATTTGGAAAACCGCTACCTGTAATCTCTCCTGGCGCGGCCCTGCCGCGCCCTTTTCCCGCCTGCATAACCGGATAATGCTTCATAACGCACGTTCTGTGCCGGCAACGCCTTGGCTACAGAGTGGTGGGTGGCCACTCACCATAAGTATGTTGTAACTAAAATAGTAAAAACGCCGGCGTTCCGGCCTCTCATCCCAGTGCGTGACGGGCGATCATCGCCGCCAGCTGCGGCCTCAACGGGGCCGGCAGGTCATGCCCCATGCCCGGCATAATATGCAATTTGGCGTTGACGACCGCGCGGGCGATCGCCACTCCGCCCGCCTTGCGCACCAGCCGATCGCGATCGCCGTGAATGACCAGCGTCGGTGCGGCGATGCGCCGGCTGTAACGACGCAGATCGCCGCTGCCGAGCAACGCGGAAAGTTGCCGCTGCATACCTGCCGGATCCACGCCCCGCTTCAGCAGCCGCTTCACCAACGCATCCAATTCCGCCTCTTCCGGCGGGTAAAACCGGGTGCCGAGCGCACGCAGGAAGGCTTTCATACCTTCATGGCGCTGCTGCGGCGTCAAATCGGCCGCGGGCCGGCGCACTAACAGCCACAGCAGCGAAAGCGCCGGCGGCGGTAACAGCGGCTGATTGGTGCTGGAGAACAAGATACATAATGAAGCGACGCGCTGCGGATAGTCGGCGGCCAGCACCTGGGCGATCATCCCCCCCATCGAGGCGCCCAGTACGTGAGCCTGCGGGATGCGCAGGTGATCGAGCAGATGCGCCGCGTCCGTAGCCATGTCCGCCAGGGTATAAGGCACCTGCGTTTGCCAACCGAGCTGGGCGCGCAGCATCAGTAGCCACAGCGGCTGCGCGCGCTGCGCCTGCGTTTTGCCGGAAAGACCGACGTCGCGGTTGTCATAACGGATCACCCGAAACCCCTTGGCCACCAGGGCGCGGCAGAAATCGTCAGGCCACAACAGAAGCTGCGCGCCGATGCCCATGATGAGCAGCAGCGGCGGGTGCGTCTCATCGCCCCAGTCCTCATAGGCCAGCGGCACCTCGCCCTGTTCCGTCACGCCACAGCGAATCGTTATCTCTTTCATTTTAAATCCCTTTTATCGCGCCTGGCGGTCATTATAGCAGCAATCCCCTTTGCCGCCGCCGCCCTGTACATTAGGTTACAAGCCGAAACCAATCACTCACGGAAAGCCGGGCGCCGTTTGCCTACTATCATTTCAACGGCCCCGCAGTGGGGTTGATACCCAAAAGTCATGTTGAGGATTCTGCGATGAAAAAAGTATTAGCTCTGGTTGTTGCCGCTGCAATGGGTCTGTCTTCCGTGGCTTTCGCTGCCGAAGCTGCCACCACCGCACCTGCGGCTACCGCAACCACCGCCACCGCTGCGCCGGCTAAAGCTCAGGTGAAACATCACGGCAAGAAAGCCCCGGTTCAGAAAGCTCAGGCGGCCAAAAAGCATCACAAAAAAGCCGGTAAGAAAGCCCCGGCTCAAAAAGCCCAGGCGGCTAAAAAGCACCACAAGAAAGCCAGCCACAAAAAAGCGTAATGACGTGAGGGTCCCCTCACCGCTTCAGGCTTGACGTGTACGACACCCGGTTCGCCGGGTGTTTTTTCATCGGGGGGTTCTCATTGATGCTGCGCCGCTACCTGTTCGAGATCGTTCTGACCGCCCTGATCCTTTGTGGACTGATCGCCGTCTTTTTTTACCTGTAGCCTGCCGCGTCGCCGGCGGGAAATTATTGAAAAATCAATTATTGCCCATCCACATGGCTGCTAAATCAGTCTATAGTTAGCATTCAGTGTGTTTATGGATGATCCGTATTTGTCAGGCAAGAGATCTATGCGCATATCCGTTTTACCGTTGCTGTGCTTACTCCCACTCATCGCTGCTCAGGCGGCACGCGCCGACGGCCCGTCCAAGGCCGAGCAAACGCGTCTGTTTTTCGGCAAAGATGAACGAATCAAGGTCACGGATACCGCCGCCCAACCGTGGCAGGCCATTGGCCAGATCGAAACCGCCAGCGGCAATCTGTGTACCGCCACGCTGATCTCCCCGCACCTGGCGTTAACCGCCGGCCACTGCGTGCTGGCACCGCCCGGGCAACTGGATAAGGCCATCGCCCTGCGCTTTGTGGCAGGCGATAAATCCTGGCAGTATCAAACCGGCAATATCGAGACCCTGGTCGACAGCAAGCTGGGCAAAAAGCTGAAGCCGGACGGCGATGGCTGGATCGTGCCGCCCGCCGCCGCCGCCTATGACTTTGCGCTGATCCGTCTGAAAGACAAAAAGCCGCTGCCGATCGCCCCGCTGCCGCTGTGGCAAGGCGACAGCAAGGCGCTGACTCAGGCCCTGAAACAGGCCAAACGGCTGATAACCCAAGCGGGTTACCCGGAAGATCATCTGGATGACCTTTACAGCCACCAAAACTGCAAGGTCACCGGCTGGGCCCAGCAAGGCGTACTGTCACACCAGTGCGATACCCTGCCCGGCGACAGCGGTTCACCGCTGCTGTTGAAAACCGCCGACGGCTGGCAGCTGATCGCCATCCAAAGTTCGGCGCCGGCGGCGAAAGATCGCTATCGCGCCGATAACCGCGCCCTGGCGGTGCCCGGCATCCGCGAAGCGCTGGACGCCCTGGCCGCAGGCAAATAATCCTCTCGCAGCGGCGCATTATGCGCCGTTGTGCTTTATCAGCCCCCTTGCATATAGCGCCGCGGCGTGGTGCCGGTGAACTGACGGAAAAAGGCGATAAACGCGCTGTCGCTGGAAAACCCCAACCGCTGCGCCACCGCGCTGACCGACGGCAACGCCGCCAGCAGCTCGATTGCGCGCATCAGACGCCACTGCTGGCACCACTGCTGATAGCTCAGGCCGGTTTCTCGCTGAAACAGCCGCGTTAGCGTTTTAGCGTGCAGATTCAAGCGCTGCGCCAACGCCGCCAACGCTGGTAACTCGTCGCTCTCCGGCAGCGTGGCCAGCCAGGCGGCAAGACGCCTGTCCTGCGGCAGCCGCAGTTGGGTCTTCTCTCGCTGCGCCCCGCCCAGCTCATTGATCAACACCGCCAGCAAATCGCGCGCCTGGGGCTGCGCCAACGCATAGTCCAGCGGCCAGTGCGCGATGCGCTCGACGATCGCCGCCAACAGCGGGTTCACCGCCAGCACCGCAGCCTGTGGCGGCATGACGGCCGTCAGCGCCGGATCGAAATACAGCGAGCGATAAGCGACGCGGCCGCGCAGCTGCACCCGATGCGCAATGCCGCCCGGTATCCAGATGCTGCGCGTCGGCGGCAGAATCAACCACTGCTGCGCCAACGTGACCGTCATGCACCCCTGCGGCGCATACAGCAGCTGCGAACGCTGATGCCAATGCAGCCCGGAGTCGTGCTCCGCCAGTTCGGCCGCGATGCCAAGCACCGGTGCCGGCAGCCGATCCGGGTCGAACGGGTGATGCTGTTGAATCAGCGCCATCGGATTGTCCTATATCTGTTGTTTTTTGTCCTAATGATTGTAATCGAACAAAACGCCGCTCCCTATACTGGCCGCCTTAACTTTTAGGGAGAATGGGCATCATGCAACGCTTATCTTTACCGCTGCTCGTCACCGCCATCATGACGCCGCAGATCCTGGAAACGCTGTACAGCCCGGCGCTTACCGCCATCCGCAGCGATTTCGGTATCAGCGCCGCGCAGGCCGGGCAGACGTTATCCATCTATTTCTTCGCCTTCGCCCTGGGGGTCGCCTTTTGGGGCGCCTTCTGCGATCGCTTCGGCCGCCGTCCGGCGATGCTGGCCGGCCTGGCGCTCTATCTGGTCGGCGCCGGCATCGCGCTGCTGAGCGGCAGTTTCACGCTGTTGCTGGCCGCCCGTGCGCTGATCGCCTTCGGCGCCGCGGTCGGTTCAATCGTCACGCAAACCATGCTGCGTGATGTCTATCAAGGCCCGGCGCTGGGGCGCATGTTCGCGCTGGTCGGCATCGCGCTCTCCATCAGCCCGCTGCTGGGGATGTTTGCCGGCGGCGCGTTGGTCGCCTGGGGCGGCAGCGCTGCGATCTTCATCGCACAGGCAGCCTGGGCGCTGGCGCTGCTGCTGTGGAGCTACGGCACGTTGCCGGAAACGCGGCAGCGGCAGATCGCAACGGACGCCGCACCGGGCATTGCCCTGACGACGATGCTGCGCGATCGGCACATCTGGTGTTCGGCACTGTTGGTCGCCAGCTTCAATATCATGGTGTTCAGCTACTTCAGCCTAGCGCCATTCATGTTCGAAAGGCTGGGATTGAGCAGCCAACAGTTTGGCTACTCGGGCGTGATGCTGGCACTGGGCAGCCTGGCGGGGGCGCTGTTAAACCGCCACCTGCTGGCGCGCGGCGTCAGCGCCAAACGTCAGATCCTGCTGGGGGGATTGCTGGCGGTAGCCAGCGGCGTGGCACTGTTCTGGTGGCAACACAGCCTGTGGATGCTGCTTCCCTGTGGGCTGGTGATGCTGGCGTTCGGGTTGGCTATCCCGAATGTGCTGAGCCAGGCGCTGACCCGCTACCGGCAGCAACTCGGCACTGCCGGCGCGTTATTTGGGCTGCTGTACTACCTGCTGATCGGCCTGGGGCTGACGATCGCGGCGCGCGGGCAGGATTTGGCCGCCACGCTGCTGCTGTGCGGCCTGTTGAGCCTGTGGTGCGCCGGCCGCTTGCCGGCCGGCGCGCCTGTGCTTAGCCCGAAAGCTGCTCGATAGTTTGCAAAATGCGCTTGTCGGAGATCGGGTAAGGCGTGCCCAGCTGCTGCGCGAACAGGCTGACGCGCAGCTCTTCGATCATCCAGCGCACCGCTTTTACCTCTTCCTCCTGCTGTCGCTTCGGCGGCAGCTTGTTCAGCCACTGCTGCCAGGCCTGCTGCACCTGCTCCACCCGCAACATCTGCGCGCGGTCGCGGTGCGGATCGATAGCCAATTTTTCCAATCGGCGCTCGATCGCCTGCAGGTAACGCAGCGTATCCGGCAGGCGTTTCCACCCGTTGCCGGTCACGAAGCCGCGGTAGACCAGCCCGCCGAGCTGGGTCTTGATGTCCGACAGCGCCAGCGCCAACGACATGTCCACCCGGCCCTTCAGCCGTTTGTTGATGTTGAAGACCGCCGTCAGGATCTGCTCAACCTGCTTGGCCACCTCAACGACCGTGTCGTTCAGCTCGGCGCGGATCTGCTCCTGCAACCGTGCAAAGTCTTCCTCTTGCCAGACCGGGCCGCCGTGTTCGGCGATCAGCTTGTCAATGCCGCACGAAATGCAATCGTCGATCAGCTCCAGCACCTTGCCGTACGGGTTGAAATAGAGCCCCAGCTTGGCCTTGTTCGGCAGCTTTTCATGCAGATATTTGATCGGCGAAGGAATATTCAATAGCAGCAGGCGGCGCGTGCCCTGCCACATCGCCTGTTGCTGCTCGCTTTCGCTGTCGAACAGGCGGATCGCCACGCTGTCCTTTTCATCCACCAGCGCCGGGTAAGCCTTCATCGAATAGCCGCCGCGCTTCTGCTCGTAAAACGCCGGCAGTTGGCCAAAGCTCCAGACATGCAGATTGCTCTGCTCCAGCCCGTCGTCGGCCACCGCCGACAGCGTTTCCTGCACCTTCTCTTTCAGCTGCAGGCGCAACGCGGCCAGGTCTTTGCCTTCGCGCAGCGTCTGGTTTTTCTCGCCCACCACGCGGAAGGTCATCTTCAGATGATCGGGCACCTGATCCCACTGCCAGTCATCACGTGACACGGTCACGCCGGTCATGCGCCGCAGCTCGCGCTCCAATGCGTCCAGCAGCGGCAATTCCAGCGCCGTTACGCGGCCAAGGAACGCCTCGGCGTAGTTCGGTGCCGGCACGAAGTTGCGACGTACCGGCTTCGGCAGCGACTTGATCAGCGCAATCACCAGCTCGCGGCGGATGCCGGGGATCTGCCATTCAAAGCCCTGCTCCTCCACCTGATTGAGGATCGGCAGCGGAATGTGCACCGTCACCCCGTCGGCGTCGGTGCCGGGTTCGAACTGGTAGCTCAGCCGCAGCTTGAGGTTGCCTTGATGCCAGAAGTTCGGGTAGTCGAGCGCGCTGATCTTGTTGGCGCCGTCCTTGATCAGCATCTCTTTTTCGAAGTTCAGCAAATCCGGCTGCTGTTTGGCCGCGTTCTTCCACCAGCTGTCGAAATGACGGCCGGAAACCACGTCGTTGGGGATGCGGCGATCGTAGAAGCCGAACAGCGTTTCGTCGTCCACCAGAATGTCGCGGCGGCGCGATTTATGCTCCAGCTCCTCCACTTCGGCGCGCAGCTTTTGGTTTTCGCGGAAGAAGGCGTGGCGCGTCTGCCAGTCGCCCTCCACCAGCGCATGGCGAATAAACAGCTCGCGACACAGCAACGGATCGATGGAGCCGTAGTTGACCTGGCGCGCCGCAACGATCGGCAGACCGAACAGCGTGACCTTTTCGCTGGCCATCACCGCGCCCTGCGACTTCGACCAGTGCGGCTCGCTGTAGCTGTGTTTCACCAGGTGCTGAGCCAGCGGCTCGATCCATTCCGGTTCGATGCGTGCGGCGATGCGTCCCCACAGGCGGCTGGTTTCCACCAGTTCGGCCACCATGGTCCACTTCGGCGGCTTCTTGAACAGGCCGGAGCCGGGGAAGATCGAGAAGCGGGCGTTGCGCGCGCCGGTAAATTCCTGCTTGTCCGCATCCTTCTGGCCAATGTGCGACAGCAAGCCGGTCAGCAGCGCGGTGTGCACGCTGCGGTAGTCGGAAGGCGTGCTGTTGATCGGCAGCCCCAGCTCTTTCACCACCTGGCGCAGCTGGGTATAGATATCCTGCCACTCGCGCACCCGCAGGTAGTTGAGGAAATCGTTGCGGCACAGCCGGCGGAACTGGCTGGAGGAGTTCGCCTTTTGCTGCTCCTGCAGATAATCCCACAGGTTGACGAACGCCAGGAAATCCGAGTCTTTGTCGGCGAAGCGGCGGTGTTTCTCATCCGAGGCCTGCTGCTTGTCCATCGGGCGCTCACGCGGATCCTGAATCGACAGCGCGGCGGTGATGATCATCACCTCGCGCACGCTGCCGCTCTTCTGCGCTTCCAGCACCATACGCGCCAGACGCGGGTCGATAGGCAACTGCGCCAGCTGCCGGCCCTGCGGCGTCAGCTGATAGTGGCCGTTGTCGGCGGTAGCGATCGCCCCCAACTCTTCCAACAGGCGCACGCCATCCTGAATATTGCGCTTGTCCGGCGCCTCGACGAACGGAAACGCGGCGATGTCACCCAGCCCCAGCGAGGTCATCTGCAAAATGACCGACGCCAGGTTGGTGCGCAGAATTTCCGGATCGGTAAACGCCGGCCGCGAGAGGAAATCCTGCTCGGAGTACAGACGGATGCACACCCCTTCCGAGACGCGGCCGCAGCGCCCTTTACGCTGGTTGGCGGAGGCCTGCGACACCGGTTCGATCGGCAGGCGCTGCACCTTGGTGCGGAAGCTGTAGCGGCTGATGCGCGCGGTGCCCGGATCGATGACGTACTTGATGCCCGGCACCGTCAGCGAGGTTTCCGCCACGTTGGTGGCCAGCACGATGCGGCGGCCGTGGTGCGACTGGAACACCCGGTTCTGCTCGCTGTTCGACAGGCGCGCATACAGCGGCAGCACCTCGGTATGCGGCAGATTGAGGCGGTTCAGGGCGTCGGCGGTATCGCGGATCTCGCGCTCGCCGCTCATGAAGATCAGAATGTCGCCCGGCCCTTCGCGCCCAAGTTCGTCCACTGCATCGAAAATCGCCTGCAGCTGGTCGCGATCGGTATCCTCACCGTCGTCGACCACCGGGCGGTAGCGCACCTCCACCGGGTAAGTGCGGCCGGAAACCTCGATGATTGGCGCATTGTTGAAATGGCGCGAGAAGCGCTGCGGATCAATGGTCGCCGAGGTGATGATCACCTTGAGATCCGGGCGCTTCGGCAACAGTTCGCGCAGGTAGCCGAGAATAAAGTCGATGTTGAGGCTGCGCTCGTGCGCTTCATCGATGATCAGCGTGTCGTACTGCATCAGCAGGCGGTCCTGCTGAATTTCAGCCAGCAAAATACCGTCGGTCATCAGTTTGACCAGGGTGTTTTCCCCCACCTGATCGTTGAAGCGCACCTTGTAGCCGACGCTGCCGCCGAGCGGGGTTTCCAGCTCGTCGGCAATACGGTTGGCGACGGTGCGCGCCGCCAGACGGCGCGGCTGGGTATGGCCGATCAGCCCTTTCACCCCACGCCCCAACTCCAGGCAAATCTTCGGCAACTGGGTGGTTTTCCCCGAGCCGGTCTCCCCGGCGACGATCACCACCTGGTGATCGCGAATGGCGTTTAAAATGTCCTGCTTTTTTTGGCTGACCGGCAGGCTTTCCGGATAGGTAATGCGCGGACAAGACGCGGCGCGCGCCTGCACTTTTTGCCGCGCCGCCGCGATGTCGCTTTCCACTTCGGCGGCAACCGCCAGCTGGGCATCGGGATTTTTGATTTTTCGTGCGTCCTGCAGGCGACGACGCAGGCGTTGTTGATCGCGGAGCATCAGCTCGCCCAGTTGGGCCGGCAGTGCCTCGAGCGGAGATTTCACGTTCGGTGTTCCTTGTTTCTTCGCCGCCAAGGCCAGGCTTGGCAACGGTTTAATGTTTTTTTAGCGATTTTTTTGCTTTAGCCGCACAGCCTATCACAAACGGCTTTCTCCCCCTACTTCCGCGAGTAAAGCGTCGCCATGTCATTCAATAAAATTGAACGGAGATCTCGAAATATTGCGCTATCACTGTTGGGGGAATGTGAATAGCATGTACTTCATGCAAGGGACGCTGAGTCCTGATGTCACTGTCACAACGTAAGGAATTATCGATGAGCAACGTATTGGTTCTGAAATCAAGCATCCTGGCGACCTACTCTCAGTCTAACCAACTGGCCGATTTCTTCGTAGAGCAATGGAGCAACGCCCACAGTGGCGATACCATCACCATTCGCGATCTGGCCGCGCAGCCAATCCCGGTCCTGGACGGCGAACTGGTTGGCGCGCTGCGCCCTTCCGATGCTCCGTTGACCCCGCGTCAAAAAGAAGCGCTGGCCCTGTCGGACGAACTGATCGCCGAGCTGCAGGCCAATGATGTCATCGTGATTGCCGCACCGATGTACAACTTCAACATTCCGACCCAGCTGAAAAACTATTTCGACCTGGTTGCCCGCGCCGGCGTGACCTTCCGCTATACCGAAAACGGTCCGGAAGGCCTGGTGAAAAACAAACGCGCCGTGATCCTGACCAGCCGCGGCGGCATCCATAAAGGCACCCCGACCGACCTGGTAGAACCTTACCTGCGTCTGTTCCTGGGCTTCATCGGCATCACCGATGTGGAGTTTGTCTTCGCGGAAGGCATCGCCTACGGCCCGGAAGTGGCGACCAAAGCACAGGAAGACGCCAAGGCGGCCCTGTCTCAGGTGGTTGCTGCCTAAGACCCTGCGCAGGCGCGCCGAGCCCCTACCGGACAAAAGGCAAGTCCTGTCAAACCTGCACTACCCTCATAATAATCATCTATCCGTATCATTTAGCGCGCCAGACGGCGCGCTTTTTTTATTTCTTCAGCCACTGGCCGTTGATACCGCGCACATACTCGCCGCTCTGCGCCCGCGTCACCAGCTTCTGCCCGGCCATGCGCGCCACTTCATCGACGGCGATATGGTTGCCGTCCGCCACTTCCTGATATTTATCGGCGCGGCCGGCGTTGATGCGCTTCACCAGCGCCAGCGTTTCCGCATCCTGCTTCACCGGCGCGATATAACCGCTCAGGGTTTCACCCACCCGCCCTTGCTGCTTCGCCTCATCCAGCGTCAACGCCATCGCCATGCCGCTGAACAACCAGGCGGCACCGACCAGCCACAAATAACGTTTTTTCATGTCGGCTCCTAGAACAGACCGCTTTGGGTTTTCAGCAGGTTTTCGACGTCCTTATCTACCTTGATATGAATTTCATGCTCGATCTTGACGTTCATATTGATGGTGATCGGATCCTTCGGCGTCGCCACCTCGATGCGCGGCACGCAGCCGCTCAGCAGCGAAACGCACAGCACCGCTGCCAGCGTCGACACACTCATGATTTTCATTGTTGTTCCCCAGGTTGTGAGAGGGCCTGCTCCAGCCACTCCTGTAAATTGTCGCCGAAGCGCAAACTGCGCCACAGCTGAAACACGTTTTCCTGATGGCGATAGTTCAGGATCACCTCGCGCTTGGCGCTCTTCTGCGGGTTGATGCCGTCGATGCGCGCGCTCAGCGTCAGCTCGCCCAGGTTATCGAGATCGACCCGGGCGTGCGAACGGTTGATTTCCATATAGCGCAGCCAGTCGATCGCCGCGCCGGTTGCCAGGTTGTTGCTGCCGATGGCGTCGGCCATGTCTTTGTCCAGCCGCAGCGTCAGGGTGCCGGCGTTGGCGATCCAGCCGTTTTGCACCAGCCATTTCGGGTGGTTCAGGAACAGCGGCAGCTCGCCGTCGACCCGGCCGGACATGGCGAATTGCTTCGGTTTCAGGGCGGTGAACAGCGCGCTGAGATCGACCTTGTCCAGCTTCAACACCGCGGCGTCATGCTGCGGCAACCGCAGCGCCGACAGGCTGATATGCCCGTTGAGCATGTCCACGCCGACGTTGCTCAACGTCAGCGGCTGCCCTTCGCTGTAAGGATAGGTGCCCTGCAGATCGGCGGAAATGTTCTGCATTTCAAACAGGTTGGTAAAGGACTTGATGCGCAGCGATATCGGCTGTTTAGCCCCCAGTTGCCACTGATGCTGCTTGAACCGGTACGACAGGATGAAATCCAGGCCGCTCATTTCGCCGTCCTTCAGCCACATGCCGCCATTTTTCACCACCCAGTGGCCGCCGGCCTCAAACCCTTGTTCACGGGCGGCGGAAAACGCCGACTGCGCGTAAAACTCGCCGTCGCGCAGCGTGAGATTGAGATCCGGCGCCAGCAGCGGCTGGAAGACCTTCAGCGACTGCTTCGGCCACCAGGCTTCGCCGCGCAGGCGCTCGCCGTCCCAGCGGCCGCGCAGCGCGATCGGCCCGATCTGCTGCGCCTGCAGTTTGCCCTGCAGCTGGAAACTGTCCGGCGAACGGCCGTTCACCTGCAGCGCCAGCACCGGCGTCGGCAGATGGCCACCGTCGCTGAAGCTGACCTTATCCGCCGCCAGCTGGAATTCGCCGTTGAGCTGCGGGCTTTGTTCATCACGCTGCCAGCGCAGCGGTTGGTTGAGGTTCAGGCGCGGCGCGGCGACCGTCACCAGACCGTACTTCAATTTGTCGAAGCCGGTGGAGAGCTTGTCGAGCACCAGCTCGCTGTCCTGCCAGCGGCCGCTGCCGGCAACGTCCCAGGCGGCCTGCAACGGCGGCAACCGGCCGTTGCCCCAGTAACGCCACTGCCAGTCACCCTTATCCGGCCAGAAATCCTGCGCCTGGCCGTCCAGGTGCAGCTTGAAGCGCCCCCAATAACTGTCGCTGGCGCTCAAAATCGCCTGCAGGCGGCCGGTGATACCGGCGGCCGTCACCTTCACGCCGGCCAACGGTAAACGCGCCTCTTCCAGCGTCATTTCCGGCGTCACCTTGCCCCACAGGCGCAGCAGCGAACCGGGCTGAAGCACCAGCGTCGGGTTGAGAATGCTGCCGCCGAGCACGCCCGGGATCGACGCGGTGGTGGAGAAGTCGGCCAGATTGGCCTGGCCGGTCAGTTGGAAACGCAAATCGCTGTCGGTCAACCCCACCTTGCCCGGCCCGAGGGTAAGCACCGCATTGCCCTTGCCGTTGTGACCGGCGGTGATCACGTTCAGCCGCGCGCTGATCTCCGTTTCATCCAGCCCTTTGCTCCAGTCGTGCAGCGCGATGCTCAGGCCGCCGTTCAACGGCTGCCCGCTGTATGGCCAACGCCACTCGCCCTGCTTGATGCTGACCCGCTGCGGGGTCACTTCCCACGGCAGCACCGCCAGCGGCCGGTCGTCGCCTTTTTCGCTCACCGTCAACACGCCCTGCTGCTGTTGCCAGCGCATGTCCAGCAACACCGGTTTTTCCAGATAGGCGGTCTGCATTTCCCCCTGCAGCGCGCCCTGCGTCGGCAGGCTGGCCAGATCCAGCGGAATGGTTATCTTACCGGCGAGGTGCAGCGGTTGCGCGCTGTTGGGCGGGACGACGGTCAGGCTATGCAACGTCAGCTGCTGTTTTTCATCCAGCTGCGCCTCGGCACTGAGATTCGGCCCCTGATAATACAGGCGTTGCCCGTCGGAACCGGAAGAAAGCTGCAGCTTGCCGGCATAGCGCTGCCAGGGAATGAGCGTCAGGTCATTAATGGTGAGGTCCAACGGCGGCAGCTGTTGCTGCAGTTGATCGAGCGCCAGCGGCGCGCTGTTGGCGTCACCGCCCGGCAGTTTTGACAAACAGGCGCTATCGACGCTGACCTTATCGCTCGACAGCTGCCAGCGGCCCTGGCGATAAGCCAACCGTGTCGGACCGACGTTGGCCAGCAGGCAATCTTGCGCGGTGAAACGCGCCCCCGCCAACGCCAGGCCGCCCTGGCGCCAATGCAACTTACCCTGCAACTCCAGCCGGCTTCCCGCCGGCAACCAATGCGATAACACCCCCGGCAGCCAGCGTGGCAAGGTTTGCCACAACGCCAGCAACAGGATTGCGCAACCCGCCACCGTCCCTATGAATACTTTTAATCGCCTGGTCATTAAATGATTGCTTCGTTCCTGAGTTAGGCATTCGTTAAGTCTATGCCTGAATTGACAATAATGATGGCACGAATTTGAGATAGGGTGAAGCTGAGTGCGGTCACGGAGGCGATTTGCACCTTTTTGGCGCAAACGTATGCGGGGTTGTAGATTTTCGTTACATATACATCACATAAATGGGACAGTTTTCAGACTTTTGTTATTGTCGTTACCATTGATGATTAATAGTCTTGCAAGCATTCTAATAAAAGTTTAGCTGCTAGCTAACTGTGTACTAGAGAAGCCATTCCCCACACCCCCGTGGGGATTTTTTTGTCGCTCGCCGTCACCGTCGTCTTCCCTTCACCGTATCGAGCCCCCGTGCAGCCCAGCAGCGGCGATTTCGTCCGTGTCTAGAATGGCTAACCAATTGTCGAATTTACTAAAATCTGTTAAATTGATCACAAAATCACGGTGGAGAAACCACGATGAAATTGGCGATATACAGTACCAAACAGTATGACCGTAAATATCTCGAACTGGTGAATCAGCAATTTGGCTATGAGCTGGAATTCTTCGACTTTTTACTCAGCAAAAAAACCGCCAAAACGGCCGCCGGTTGCAAGGCGGTGTGCATCTTCGTCAACGACGACGCCAGCCGTGAAGTGCTCGAAGAGCTGGCGGCGCTCGGCGTTGAAATCCTCGCCCTGCGCTGCGCCGGTTTTAATAATGTCGATCTGGACGCCGCCAACGCACTGGGCATCAAGGTCGTGCGCGTGCCGGCCTACTCGCCGGAAGCCGTGGCGGAACACGCCGTCGGCATGATGATGTGCCTGAACCGCCGTATTCACCGCGCTTATCAACGCACCCGCGATGCCAACTTCTCTTTGGAAGGGCTGATCGGCTTTAACATGCATAACCGCACCGCAGGGGTGATCGGCACCGGTAAAATCGGCGTGGCGACGATGCGTATTCTGAAAGGCTTCGGCATGAAGCTGCTGGCTTACGATCCCTTCCCCAGCGAACAGGCACTGGAACTGGGGGCGGAGTATGTCGATCTGAAAACGCTGTACGCGCAGTCCGACGTGATCACCCTGCACTGCCCGCTGACGCCGGAAAACCATCATCTGCTGAATGCCGATGCCTTCGCGATGATGAAAAATGGGGTAATGGTGATCAACACCAGCCGCGGCGCGCTGATCGACTCCACCGCCGCCATCGACGCACTGAAGCAACAGAAAATTGGCGCGCTGGGGATGGACGTCTACGAGAACGAACGCGACCTGTTCTTTGAAGACAAGTCTAACGACGTGATTCAGGATGACGTGTTCCGCCGCCTGTCGGCCTGCCACAACGTGCTGTTCACCGGTCATCAGGCTTTCCTGACCGAAGAGGCGCTGACCAGCATTTCGCAAACCACGCTGCAGAACATCAGCCAGTTGGATCGCGGCGAAACCTGTCCGAATCAGTTGCACGCCTGACGTGATCTCAGGGCGCCCACGAGGCGCCCTGTTTCTTTGAGAGAACGACGATGAGAAAAACCACGGTAGCCGCCTTTGCAGCGCTGGTTCTAGGGGGATGCAGCATGAAACCACACACGGCCGTCACGCCCGGCGATCTGTTGCATCACAACTTCGTGTTGCAGAGCGTAGATGGCGAAACGGTGAAATCACCGGTGGGCGGCGGCCTGCTCAATCTGGAGTTCGGCGAGAACCTGCATGTCTCCGGCGCGATGTGCAACCGTTTCTTCGGCCAGGGGCAATTACGCGACGGCATGCTGACGGTGAAACCGTTGGCCTCGACGCGCAAGCTGTGCCCTGATGAGCAGCGCAACCGCTGGGATCGGGTGATTGGCACCGTGCTCGAAAACGGCGCCAACGTGACGCTAAACGCACAGCAGCTGACGCTCAACGGCAGCGGCCACACGCTGGTTTATACCCTGCGCGACTGGGTGTATTGATCCTGCTCGCCAAGCCGGGTGCCGCGGGCTTACCCGGCGCAGCTGCCCAGGCCCAGCGTGCGTTCCTCACACTGTTTGCCGTTCGGCATCTGGCACATGCGCAGCGCTTCACCGTTCAGGTTGTGCGCGATGGTGGCGACGCCGCCGACCGCCGCGCAACCGGCGCTGGTCTGCAACGTATTGATTCTGGCACTGTTAGCCTGCTGTACTGGCTCTTCGTTATTGCTGCTGCAGGCGGCTAAAAGCAGCACGGCGCTGGCAAGCAGCCATTTTGATGTCGTCATTATCCCACTCCTGAACCCGGAACTGCGCTGTGTAAAATCGCCATTGCTGATAACGCGCGTCACTTGGCGGACACGTTTCGCTATCTTTGATGCAAACTTGTTTAATCTAGCTCGATATATAAATAATGAAAATATATTCCGGTCATTATTTGTGGTTTTTTTGCGCCGGCCGGACATTTATTTTGTTTGCAGAATATTTCCGCCCCTATTGCGAGGCGTTAAACGTGACGGCGCCACCCGCTGCCCGGCCCCGGCCGCATGCGGAAAGTGATAACGTCACTGCTGCTGCCGAGGAAGTTTCCTCCCGCGAAATCGGTCTTAATTATCTTCGCGTGCTTTCAGTGAGACGGCGCATTTTTTGCTACCGGAGAGGATGATATTTGCGACTATGCTGGCGGCGCTAAGTAATTAGCATTCCACTATTTTCAGTGAATGATGGCTGAATTCTTCAACCGGCGCGACTTACGGTCACGCCGGCCTTTTTTCACATTAAAATAACACTCAGTGCACCGAGGCTTTGGACAGTAAATTAATCACCAGCACGCCGGCAATAATTAATCCCATGCCGACGATCGCCGGCCAATCCAATTTTTGCTGATAAACAAATACCGCCGCGATCGACACCAGCACGATGCCCATGCCCGACCAAATCGCATACACGATACCCAAGGGCATGCTCTTGACCACCATCGACAGCCCCCAAAATGCCACGCCGTAGCCCAGCACCACCAGCAGCGACGGCCACAGGCGGGTAAAGCCCTCGGAGGCTTTTAACATGGTGGTGGCGATCACTTCTGCGACAATCGCCATCGTCAAATACACAAATGCGCTCATGATTTTCTTCTGTCAGTTTACCGATGCGCAATTATGACGCGCCGGCAATAAATTGTCTTTAAACGGCGAAAACAATTTATTGCCGTCGCCCCCAATCGACGAGGAAATACGCCCTTGACGATTTATCACCCGCCACACAAACACGATAAAGCCACGTTCAAACCCTCTGTTAGACTTTTTTCCATTACTGCGAAAGTGCGCTTTCGCGGCTTTGTGAGCAATGAAAAGGTAACGTCGATGATAACTACAGATGGTAATAACGCAGTCGCTTCCGTGGCCTATCGCACCAACGAAGTGATTGCCATCTACCCTATCACGCCGAGTTCCACCATGGCGGAACAGGCGGATGCCTGGTCCGGCGATGGTCGGCAAAACATCTGGGGCGACATCCCCCGGGTGGTGGAAATGCAGTCGGAAGGCGGCGCGATCGCCACCGTGCACGGCGCCTTGCAAACCGGTGCGCTCTCGACCTCGTTCACTTCATCGCAGGGTCTGCTGCTGATGATCCCGACGCTGTACAAGCTGGCCGGCGAGCTGACGCCGTTCGTGCTGCATGTCGCCGCGCGCACCGTGGCCACGCACGCGCTGTCTATCTTCGGCGATCACTCGGACGTGATGGCGGTGCGCCAGACCGGCTGCGCCATGCTGTGTGCCGGCAACGTGCAGGAGGCGCAGGACTTCGCGCTGATCTCGCAGACCGCCACCCTCAACGCGCGCGTGCCGTTTATCCATTTCTTCGACGGCTTCCGCACCTCGCATGAAATCAACAAGATCGTGCCGCTCAGCGACGATACGCTGCGGCAAATGTTGCCGCAGGCGGCGATCGACGCTCACCGCAGCCGAGCGCTGTCGCCGGATCATCCGGTGGTGCGCGGCACTTCCGCCAACCCGGACACCTATTTCCAGTCGCGCGAAGCCACCAACCCGTGGTATGACGCTACCGGCCAGCACGTGATCGACGCCATGGAGGGCTTCGCCGCCCTTACCGGCCGCCACTATCGGCCATTCGACTATTACGGCCACCCGCAGGCCGAGCGCGTGGTGGTGGTGATGGGTTCCGCCGCCGGCACCTGCGAAGAGGTGATTGACACCTTGCTGACCCGCGGCGAGAAAGTCGGCGTGCTGAAGGTGCGGCTGTTCCGACCGTTCTCCGCCAAATACCTGCTCGACGCCCTGCCGGACAGCGTGCGCAGCGTCGCGGTGCTCGATCGCACCAAAGAACCGGGCGCGCTGGCCGAACCGCTGTATCTGGACGTGATGACCGCGCTGGCGGAAGCCTACAGCCGGGGTGAACGCGCCACGCTGCCGCGGGTGATCGGCGGCCGTTACGGCCTGTCGTCGAAAGAGTTCGGCCCGGACTGCGCGCTGGCGGTGTTCCGCGAGCTGGCCCAGCCGCAGCCGCGCCCGCGCTTTACCGTCGGCATCTTCGATGATGTCACCGGGCTTTCGCTGCCGCTGAGCGACGAAATCCTGCCGCAGCGCGCCTCGCTGGAAGCGCTGTTCTACGGTTTGGGCAGCGACGGCTCGGTCTCG
>Ga0153999_1000039_pt1 | contig 85908 bp, 78 predicted proteins | sample TSNC083MetaG_FD_104675 | JGI IMG/M metagenome (GOLD analysis project Ga0153999, IMG submission 104675) | Attine ant fungus gardens microbial communities from North Carolina, USA - TSNC083 MetaG | ecosystem: Host-associated > Fungi > Mycelium > Unclassified | place: USA: North Carolina, Lumber...
ATTCTGGAGTTATTGGCAACCAGGTTTATCATAGCAATCCTGCATATCCTTCATTAGATAAAGTTGCAGAAGATATCGTCAAAGTATATCAGGACGCCATTCAGGCCTTCTATGATGCTGGGTGCCGCTATTTGCAGCTGGATGATACAAGCTGGGGCGCTCTATTCAGTAATGATTTCCGAGATAAAATCAAAGCTCAAGGATTCGATCCAGACGAGTTAACTAAGAAATTCGCTGATATCACTGTAGATGCCTTAGCCAATAAACCCGAAGACATGGCCATCACCATCCATATTTGCCGTGGTAATTTCAAATCCTCTTGGCTGTATCAAGGTGGATATGAACCAATTGCAAAAGAATTATTCTCCCGCGTCAATGTAGATGCGTTCTTCTTAGAGTTTGATAGTGAACGTTCTGGAGACTTCAAACCGTTACGTTTCATTAAAAATCAGAATGTCGTATTGGGCCTTATCACATCCAAAACGCCTGAGCTAGAAGATTCAGAGGCCATAAGAAAACAAATTGAAGAAGCAACACAATATGTGAATCTCGACCAGCTTTGTCTAAGTCCACAATGCGGTTTTGCCTCGACTGAAGAGGGAAACTTGCTTACAGAAGAAGAGCAATGGGAAAAACTTCGCCATGTTGCCCGTATTGCAGAGGATGTATGGGAAGAGAATTAAGCCCTATCATATGAGATGACGGCCTTCAAAATATACTTAGGGGGAATTCGGTACGTCCAATTCCCCCTTTTTATTTAGTACTAGAGATTTTGAATTCACTCCGGATACGCATATATTATAAAACGCTTAGGAGCAGGGCCGAAGTATGAAAATGGATAACAAGTCGTTACTACAAGAACTTCTTCATTCATCTTCCGAATAATAGACGTGTCATCCTCAAGTACAATTTCTGTCTCCTTTATGATATAGGGGTAAGAGCCATACGGCATGTTTACTATAAAACGGTCGCCAATTTCCAATTGTCCGAAATTTCGAAACACAGTGTCCCTATGACCTGATAACATGATTTGTTCTCCGTCCCCTGGAAATACTGATTCAGATAAATGTCCGACACCCTTTGCTAGGGAATAAGGGTCCGTGCCTTCAATAACGGGCAAAGTTTTATCCAACTTCGGTATGTCCAAAGTCGCGATTGCTTCATTGTATTCTGCTTGGAAATCAATAGATTCCTTAGGAGTTTGCGTGTTTGCTTTTGAATTATCATCTTGGTTTTTATCCTGAAATTCACTTTCCTTCTCTACCTGCAGGTTTTCCTTAACATTTGATTGAGAGTTGCTAGACTTTTTAGGCCCTGAAGCATTAGACTTCCCCTCATTATTATCACCTTGCTTCTCCCCATCGCTCTGTTGCATATTATTTACACTTAATTGCAATTCTCCTCGCCTTGGTTGTTCTTTTTCCAACTGTTGCAAACGCGCTTGCCCTGCTGCAATTTTCCCTTCGGCATCGGTCAGAGAGTCTTTCTTCGCTTGGTCCATTTCTACATAGTTGTAGCCGAATAGTCCGATTAAAACGAGTCCTGCAAAAATAAGCAGTATACCAAATCGTCTCATTTCCCTTCACTCTTATTGTTGATCAATTTATAGTAATGAACATATCCAGATAAATAGTGTTCCACATCGTCAATCCTTGTACGGAAAGAGTGATGTCTGATAAAGAAACTACCTGCAATTCTGCTTGGGTTCTTATAATACATAGCAAGTTCCGGATAAAAGAAACCGTTTCTTTGGTACTCTGCACGGTGGTGGATTACTTCTTTCAAAAATTCCTCGTTAAATTCATCCAGTAAGTAGGTCAGCCCATTTCCTTTTATGCGCTGAACCATCTGATATGCGGCCAATGTGAGTTCTAGGAATGTTGGATAGGTGGTGATTCGCTGATGGATATAAGGTAGCTTTCCCTGTACATTTCTAACACCGAATTTAAAATACTTTTCCAATGGGCGATAAATTGTTAATTCATTGGTACAGTAACTAAGCCAGTGATCATGGTGTTTCCAATGATTTCTTTTAATGAAATATTCAAAAGCCTTTTCTACCGCCTCAAGCCATGCCGCATTCTGGTCAATTGCATAAAGACGCATCAGCGCAAAGGCTGCCTCACCGTCATAATAAATAATGCGATATTCCTCTTTTAATTTCAGAGACGGATAATGCAACACATGATGAAATCCTCCATCTTGTTGCTGAAGCGATTGAATGCCCCGGGCTAACCGCTGCGCATGCGTACGGTAGACTGGATCATCGAAAATCTCTTCGTACTTCGTAAATGCCAAAATTGCAGCAGCATTTGCTCCAAGCTTTATTTCTCTTTGACTGCTTTCAAGTCCATCTACTACATAAGCAATGTCCGTATTCTCAGGTTGATAAAGCCCTCTTTCTATAAGAAATTGAAGCCCACGTTGAATAGCATGCTTCACTTCAGTTTTGGGGAAGAGCTCGTATGCCTCAATCATAGAATAAAGCGTACTGGCATGACGCAGCATATTGTAATGATTAATTGGTCTGTCAAAGCAAGAAAAATACCCATAAATGAACTTCCCGGATGACTGATTCAAAGCTGTAAGATAGTCCGTACCGCCTGTAATCAGTTGCTCTAACTCCGATTGATTCAGTTCCGTACCCCTTCTACCGTTATCTCGTTCTCCTTGCAGAAGAGGGTAGCACGTTTCCCCATCGTAAAAAACAGCTTTCGTTGTAAAAACCTCTACCTCATGCAACAAGTTGAAATCTACCTGCTTCATTTTGGGTCGATGCCTTTTTATATAGTGACGAATATTCTTCTCATCCAAGTAGCCCCTTTTGTTATTTTTATCTAGTTTGATAAATGCATTTCCGTTTATCTCTTGCTCTAAAAACGCCTGCTTAAACTCACTGTCGAAGCTAATTCCCCTACGAAGGTAATTTCTCTTCGTGGAAGTCATTAGTTGAATGAATTGATAAATAGACATACTTTCCACACCTGTAACCCAGTCTATTTTCAAACTGGTAAATGGCTCCTTGGCATGCTTTTGACACGTGATTGCATCAGCCACTATGCTTTTCCAGCACTGTTTGAAAGAACGATGCTTGTAGCTAAGCACAGTTGCTCGGCTGCTCTCATACCCAATTGATAGAAATAGGATTACAGGAGTATTTATTTGGATTTTATAATGGGATTGCAAAGCATCATGCAGGTGATCAAGGGCCTTTTGCAAAGGAGAATTTAAATTGGTTACCCTTAATGACATGGAGGTGTCCCCCTTATAATGTTGAAAATATGAGGAGGAGGGAGCAAGCTCCCCCCTGTAAGAAGATGGTTATGGGCGTTTTCTTCTGGCAAAGAAGATGATTGAGAAGCCCGCAGCCAAAGCGCCGACTCCTATAAGCCCTATTGTCCAAAGATTAGTGGCCGTGTTCGGTAAAAATTTACCATTATTAAATTTAGAGTCTGAATTGGATTTAATAGTAGGAGGTTTAGTAGAACTAATTTTATCTTTTCCCGTTATAGGTCCTTTACCATTGGTGTGATCACTTCCTGGCGTAGGTTGTTTTCCAGAGCCTCCACCAGGGCCGGGGGTAATTTTTGCGGCCTGTACGGTTTCATATATTGATTTACTTTTAGCATTCTTGTAATTTGTTTGATAAAATTCCACGACAGTACCTGCTGCAAGCTTCTTATCCAATGGAATCTTAAATGAACCATTCTTACTCACAAGTCCATTACCAATAGGCACATTTTTCACTTTTGCGAATACCTTAGCATTAGGAACGCCAACTCCGCTCAATACAGAGTCATTATCATAGATTGGGTTTACAGTTGGTTTATCAATATCCAAATCAGCGTCAGCATCGGCATCGGCGTCGGCATCGGCATCGGCATCAGCGTCGGCGTCGGCATCAGCATCGGCATCAGCATCAGCGTCAGCATCGGCATCGGCATCGGCGTCTCCATCGGCATCAGCGTCAGCATCGGCATCGGCATCAGCGTCAGCATCGGCGTCGGCATCAGCATCGGCATCAGCGTCAGCATCGGCATCAGCATCGGCGTCTCCATCGGCATCAGCATCGGCATCAGCGTCGGCGTCAGCATCAGCATCGGCGTCAGCATCAGCGTCAGCATCGGCATCAGCATCGGCATCAGCGTCTCCATCGGCATCGGCGTCTCCATCGGCATCAGCGTCAGCATCGGCATCAGCATCGGCATCAGCGTCAGCATCGGCGTCGGCGTCGGCATCAGCATCGGCGTCGGCGTCGGCATCGGCATCGGCGTCGGCGTCGGCGTCAGCGTCGGCGTCGGCGTCAGCATCGCCATCGGCGTCGGCGTCAGCATCGGCATCGGCATCGGCATCGGCGTCTCCATCAGCATCGGCATCGGCATCGGCGTCTCCATCAGCATCGGCATCAGCGTCGGCATCAGCATCAGCGTCGGCGTCAGCATCGGCATCGGCATCGGCGTCTCCATCGGCATCGGCATCAGCGTCGGCATCAGCATCAGCGTCAGCGTCGGCATCGGCATCAGCGTCTCCTTCTCCAGCTTCCTCAAATGTTACGGTAGCACTATCCAACAAGCTGCTTAGTAATTCTAAGTCAATAGCAGCAGTTTGTACCCCTGCTCCATATATCACGGTTTCCTCTGGAACCATTGCAGGGTTGTTCACTCTAGCATTCAAATTAACTGTTGTTTCCCCAATAACCTGCACACCATCCAAATCATTGGTTAAACCAACTGTTCCATTACTTAATTTATTAATTACCTCATTGAGCAAGGAAGTAGCCGATGACTTTACCGGATTGAGAACAGGTTTTATGATTACATTATTTAATAATGGGCCTAACAAAGGCAGACTACCGAGTAGAGACACATTTAAATTACCTACTGCGTCTAAAGCGTCTGTTAGCGCACTAGTTACCACATCTTCAATAGCAGATTCCACATGATTACCAAGCCCGTCAGAGAAATCAACAACAATAGCTCCGTCTGGCAAAACTGTCACATTAACTTGATCATTATAATCAAGTAAGTCAGTCAATGCTCGATCCAAATTGTTAAGGTTATCAATTGCTTTATTTAACTCATCCACTCCTTCAACTTTTATCAAGCCCTCTAAAGCCTTGTTACTGCTCACTGCATTATCTATTCCAGTAACTAAGGTTGTAACCAAATCAGTTAATCCACTGGTAAGATTAGTTATCGTTGTATTAAGTGCAGGCAAATCATTCATGGTAATAGGGAGGATCTCTACGTTTACCTGAGCCTGCTCCGTCGTACTAATTAATCCTTTAAGTTCCGGCGCATAAAAGAGAACGACACGCTTCGGGTTGATTACTTCCCCATCTACAAGACCAGTGCCTCTTAAACCGAGCAACAGGTCATAATTACCCTGATTTTTTGAAGACTGGGCAGTTATACTAATATTTGTTAACAATATTACGTCTGCCAGACTCGCGGCAGAAATATTATAAGTTGGGTTAATAAGCGCATTCCCAATCCCTACTTCATTCTGAATAAGTGGCGCAAAAGTCATGGTCCCAAGTGCGAATGTAGAAGCAATAGCAGCCTTTCTCGTTCTGCTCATACGTTGTTTTTTAATACTTTCCATCCTTCTCTTATAATCAAAATCTCTTGATGACATGTCAAACCCCTTTCCTGTTACTTTGCAGAGTCCGGGGATGAAATCTGAGATATACAGCAAGAAATATGCAATTAAAATTATTTAGGCTACAAAATTCTAATCTTTTATCCATACTCCCTATACATCTTGGTTCAATCTGCATCCCCTCTCAACAAATAAATAACTAAAAATGAAGGCCCCTGTAGTCAAGCACCTAACAGGTAGAAAGCAGGGAATTGCTTCAGTGCTTGCCCCCTTCCACTCACCCTATGTAATTGCTAAAGTATTGTGAAGGCACGTCTGTATACCACTCAAGCTTTTCATGATATACGACTCAAACAAGTCAAAAAAAGGGCCACGTCCCCAAACCGCATGGAAACTGGCCCTTTTCATTACACCTAATATTAAGATTCATGGATATTACTATGTTTGATAGACCAACCCTCTATTAAAATTAAAGACACCGTGCATGCAGACAAATTGAAGTTGCCTGCACGCACGGTGTCTTTTTTATTTTAGTAAACTATTGCGAACTTTTTATTCCTGTACCCATTTCCTTGCCTTTTCCAGCTCATTCATCGGAAACTGCTCAATTTCCACACCTGGAATAAGATTCGGAACCAACGTAGAGAAACCATTGAATGTATCATCTGCAACGATTGCGCCCTTTTTGACACTTTTAATAAAAGTTGTATTCTTCATATCCTCTACAAGAGCCTTTTTCGTGACACCTTCAATATTCTTGAAGATAACAAGTACACTAATCGGTTCTTCCTGGAGAGTCTTCGTCTTCATCGCTTCTCTGAATTCGAGCATATCTTCCTCTGTACCGGTTCCTTCCATTGTGGCTTCCAGCAACTCACCATGTTCTAATCCTGTCACTTTTAACATGTCATTCATCCTTTCAGTTGAAATGCTTATGACAATAAGATTCCTTTTCAGAGAGGGAATGAAACACAAGAAACATCAAAAAGGTGCCAAATACACAGACCCCTTGTGTATTTGGCACCCCTTCACTTCACAATTGCATCCTCAAAAACAAATACGGTCATTGCAATATCCTCTTCAATATTCAAATCCGAAAACAGACGTACTACTTTTGTTCCCGTGAGTGCCTGGAATTTCACAAGGACTTCTGGCCGCTTGTAAATCTCTTTAACAAGCTTCGTCCTTGCTTCGTGCACAGTCTGCCTGCCTTGTTCGGATGTAATCATGAATTTCTCCACGTTTGTCAGATTGCCCTTCATCTCACTAATCGCCCAGTTGCCAATGAAACGTGTGCTAATCTCCTTTGGGCCATTGCCAACGTATTCCTTTCTGATTTCACGGACGAGCATACTGAATTCATGTTCTAGATTTTTGCCCAAAATTCTGTCCCCTTCGATATCGTAGTTGAGTATCTTAATCTTGCTATTCTACTCTTTTAACCCTTCTCCGACACCTCTCAGGAGATTCATTCCAAAGCCAATTGCCCGGTTAATATCCGGGTCATTCAGTGCTCGCACTAGGTCAAACATCTTCACCTTGGAGTCTTCTTGTAGTCCTTGTTCTGCCTTCTGTATTCCGCTCGCTACACCAGCCATTAGTTTCTCAGTCGTCTTAGGATCAAGATTGGTGAGGGCGCCTCCCGCTGCCATGGCATTATTGATAAGGTTCGTTACTGGTTCGCGCGTTGCTTGATCGACCGCAATTTTCGCGACTTTTTCCTTTGCCTTTAACAAATCGGTAAGGGCCTCTAACAGACCACTCTCATGCAATTCTTTCAACAAGAGCAATGTCTCTTGCAAAGAATCTTTGTTTCCCGCGATATCGGAGAGCAGATGCTCTAGAGTCTGCTGCTGCTTCTCCTCTTCTGTAAGCTCAGGTCTGATTATCTTTGTGATTGGGCTTGCCATTAGACATTCCTCCCATCGAATGTGCCTGGACGCACATGTTCATTAATATCAGCAATTGGTTCATAATCTCCCCGCTCCCACTTGCGATAGATTTCCAGTCCCATTTGCGGGGTCCGTGTTGCGTTGCGCGGGTTGAACTTAGGCAGCGGATTTTCACCATCTGTCGTGAGCACTTCCATGCGTACCTTCGCCTGTTTGTAGGCTGGTGTATTGGTCGCGACATCAAAAGCACCGCCAGTAAGCAAGTTGACTGCACTCTCATGACTTGCGGAATGCATTGGCACGTAGACCGTTTTGCCTTGCATCCGATCTGTAACGAGAACTGGCAGCTTGATTGCGCCATATGGAGAAATAAGACGTACGAGTGCCCCATCTTTGACTCCGCGTTTTTCAGCCAGTTCATGTGAAATTTCTACGAATACTCTCGGGAACTTATACTCGAGACCCTTCGACTTGTATGTCAAATTCCCTTCATGGAAATGCTCCAGCAAGCGGCCATTGTTCAGCGACAGGTCGAACTCTGCCGGGAACTCAACTGGCGGCACATATTCGAACAAACCGAAACGGGCCTTTTTATCAGGGAAATTAAAACCGTCCAGATAAAGAACCGGCGTATCTGTTCCATCCATCGAACCCCATGAGAAGCTGTTCCAACCTTCAAGCACATCATAATCACAATGTGTGAAAAATGGCGTGAGTGAAGCCATCTCTGCGAAAATCTCACTTGGGTGTTCATAATTCCAGTCAAAGCCCATTTGTTTCGCAACTTCCTGGACAATCCACCAGTCCGGCTTGCTGTCTGCCATTGGCTCAATTGCCTGATACAAACGCTGGACGCGACGCTCTGTATTCGTGAATGTCCCATCCTTTTCAAGTGACGGAGCACCTGGCAGAATAACGTCTGCGAACTGTGCTGTCGTTGAAAGGAAAATATCTTGAACTACAACGAAGTCAAGTTTGGCAAGCATAGCTTGCGTATGATTCGAATCAGAATCGACCCAGGCCATATCCTCACCGACAATGTACATTGCCTTCAGTTCATCATTGTCAATCGCTTCAAGCATCTGGATATTATCCATGCCAGGTTTAGCAGGAATATCCACGCCATAGGCATTCTCAAACTTGGCACGAACTTCGTCATTCGCAACTTGCTGATAGCCCGGGAAGATGTTCGGCATTGTACCCATGTCGCTTGCTCCCTGTACGTTATTATGCCCACGCAATGGGAAGGCTCCGGCATTTTTGCGCATCATATTACCTGAAGTAAGAAGCAGATTAGCAATCGCTGCAGATGTATGAGACCCAGCAATATTCTGCGTGACACCCATTCCCCAACAGATTGCTGTTCCATCAGCATCCCGAATCATTTCTGCTATTTCAATTAACACTTCTTTAGAAATATTGGTCATACGTGAAGCCTCATCAAGTGTAAACGGAGCAAGCATTTCTACAAATTCATCATACTGATTCACATGCTGTTTGACGAATTCATTATCATGCCAGCCTTGGTCAATCATATATCTTGCTACAGCTGAGAGCCATACATAGTCAGTTCCTTGCTTTGGACGAATAAATAGATCGGCACGGTCTGCCATTTCATGCTTGCGCAGATCCACGGTGATTAGTTTCTGTCCGTGCAGCTTGTGAGCGCGCTTTATTTTAGAAGCGAGAACGGGATGTCCTTCTGCTGGTGCACAGCCGATCAGAATTACGAGACCTGCCCCTGCAATATCCTTAATCGATCCTGTGTCACCACCGATGCCGCCTGTTTGCTGGAGTCCCCAAGACGCTGGTGATTGGCAATAGCGCGAACAGTTGTCCACGTTATTCGTACCGAAGACTTGGCGACTTAGCTTCTGCATTAAATAATTTTCTTCGTTTGTAATTTTGGAAGAAGAAATGAATCCGAGCGTGTCGCTGCCGTATTTGTCCTTTATGCCGCCGAGTTTCTCAGCAACCAGTGCAGTTGCCTCTTCCCATGAAGCTTCTACAAATGCATCCCCTTTACGGATTAGCGGTGTTGTAAGTCGCTCCTCAGCATTAATGAAATCCCAACCAAATTTCCCTTTAACACAAGTAGAAACGCTATTCACCGGCGCATTTTCGGATGGCTCTATTTTCAGTATCTCACGGCCTTTTGTCCACACTTCAAAGGAACAGCCGACTCCGCAGAATGTACAAACCGTCTTCGTCTTCTTCGTCCGTGTCTCTCGCATCGCCGCTTCCACTTCAGAAACTGCGAAGATCGTCTGGTAATCTGGTTCCACCGCTTTAACGAGGTCAATCATTGGCGTCATCAACTCATCCGACATACCTGTCATATACCCAGCGCTTCCAAGCATCGATTTCTCCATCAAAGCATTACATGGACAGACACTTACGCACTGACCACAGGAAACGCAGGAGGATTCATTGATCAGTTTGCCATTATCCCACAAAACACGCGGCTGTTCCGTTTCCCAATCGATAAGCAGTGTCTCATTCACTTGAACATCCTGACACACTTCCACACAGCGACCACAGAGGATACACTGATCAGGGTCATAACGATAGAACGGGTGCGACATGTCGACATCATAGCCTTTGGAACGATAAGGACGCGTCTGATGCTCGACTCCCATCATCTCCGCTGTATTATGTACGCGGCAATTACCATTGTTGTTGTCACAAACTGTACAATAGAGCAAATGATTCTCTAAAATCCGGTCCATCGCTTCCGCCTGCGCTTCTTTCGCAGGGTCAGATGCCGTCTGAATCTTCATCCCATCCTCCATAACAGTCGAACAAGCACGCAACATTTTCCCATCCACTTCACACATACATGTATCACAGCTTTGAACTGGACCAAGCGCTTCCGAATAGCAAATATGCGGATGCTGGATATCTTGAGAAATTAGGTAATCTAGAATCCTCGTATCTTGCTCAACCTCATGCACTGCACCATTTATGAAAACGCTCACTTTTTCCGCCATAATAAAGCCCTCCCTAATAAAGAAAAACACCCCCATGAAACAGTCGTCCTAATTGGGATCGAACTGCTTCATGGGGGAGAATATCTGAGCATATCTGTATACTAGCAATCAATCCCGCAATATTGTAAGCAAACGAGGCAGGACACCCAAGCAATGTGAATTACCCGATATCAATGCGAACGTTCACTGTTTCATTCATTCATAGTATGATTATACCAGAAAGAATGGATTTAGAACTGGTAAATGAGATATTTGTTGGGATTATCAAATTCAAAACCTAAATAAAACACAGGGTATTCCTTATACAAAAAGTTTAGCATCGCTTTCATGCATAGCTCGATATATTAGAAGATTTGCATCTAGTAAATAGAATAAATCATGAGAGGAGTAAAACAATGGCACATGAATACAAAACGTTTTCCATCCATCAATTACAAGAAGAAGAGGAAGTACTTAAGGGAAAGCTAGCACAGGCTAAGCAAGACGGAATAAAGAACCGCATCGCCATCTATTCACGCAAAATAGAAGTAGTCCGCTCCTTTATGCTAGATCCAAAAGATTTCCAACCAGGTGATACATTCGAACTTATAGAAGACCCAGATCATCTATTTGAAATCAATGAAGTGAAAGGTGTGTTTGTTTGGGGATATCGGATAAATAGACAAACGAATATAAAGCTGGATGAGGAAGGTTTCCTTTTAGTGATGTTAGGCGAGAAGGTATAAAAGAAAATATGCTAGACACCAAGGCAATATTAAATTGAATTTGTGTCTAGCATAATTAATTTAATAGGTAATTCCCACACGTTTTCCAATAAATGCTTCATTTTCTAATTGCGCATATGCGAATGCTCCTGTGTCTTGAACGGAGATCTTCCTTCCATCTGCAGGTAGCATATCCGCCTCTACTCTATACTCGCCTGTTTCCTCACCATCCGGCAAAAAGGTCGGACAAACAATCGTCCAATCGAGATTAGACTCTTTGAAGTTTTGATAAAGAGCTAAATGGTCCTTAACTGCGGTTGTTAACTTTCGTTTCGATTCATCAGATTCAAACCTATAGATTGCAGGATTGCCTCTGCTGTTCAAGATTCCCGCTGTCCCAATTGTGATGACCCTTTTAATGCCATACTGACCCATCAAACGAATGAGCACCGGTGAGTACTTGGATAATGTATCATTCTTATCCGTATTCAACGCACTCATAACAGCTTCAATAGGCAGCTTTGTTATCGCCTCTTCTAAAGCCTTCTCATCTAGTACATTTCCTTCAATAATATGCAAATCAGGGCTTTTTATAGTGATTTTCTCAGGAGACCGGACGAGGGCTACGAGTTGATGTCCGTCTTCTAGCATTTTTTCAAGTAAAACATTGCCAACACGGCCTGTAGCGCCTAGTAGTAGGATTTTCATTTGGTAACCTCCTAAAAATAATATTGTTATAAACGTCACGTTTTTTGTTATATCCTCCATCAACTATATCAACTTTACAGAACGGGTTGCAAAGGAAAATGAGTATTAGAGAATTGAGATCCTCATTAATGTTCGAATTTCAAGTAAGCAAGGACCCATTTTTTCATACAGCCGGATCGAACAGTGACCTTCTTTCATATGTATAACTATACATGGCTTGCCACAAAGCCATCATGTGCCAGCACAAGCAGCGCAAACACGATTGAAATGCCCTGCTATAATAAATATAAGAGCTGATATTTTCATGAGTACTCCGCTTTCTTATTTACTTTACGAAGGTTTAGCAGTAAAATTATCTAGTGCTTCATTTTGAAGTTTAGCATAGCTTTAATTCATACCATGCTTATCGGCAAAGATTGTTTTACCTATATATTACCTCTTTTGCAATATGCTTGAATGAGACCATTTTGCATAAGAGTAAACATAAATAGCAAAAATCTATTTTAACCTACAAAGAAAGGGCAGGATGCAAATGAGACCAATCATTGGCGTTTCCGGTATTATCGAGATTAAACAAGGCCCGATCTTACCCGGCCATAAAATTTCCTATACAAGCAATGACTATATTGAGGCTGTTGATTTAGCTGGAGGAGCCCCGTGTATTCTCCCGCTTACAAAGAGTGAAGACGTAATTGCTTCACTTGCTCAATCTATTGACGGACTAATTCTAACAGGCGGCGCTGATGTAAGCCCGCTGCTTTACGGAGAGGAACCAAAAAGAGGGCTTGGACGCATTCACCCTGAGAGAGACAACTTTGATATTGCTCTATTCCGAGCTGTACACGAACTTGGCAAACCAGTGCTTGCCATTTGCCGTGGCCTTCAAATTGTAAATGTAGCCTTTGGCGGATCCCTTTATCAGGATTTGAACGCAGAAGATGCCTTCTATATGAAACATGTGGAGCTTTCAGAGCCTCATACAGGGACACATACCGTCCGCTTTACAAAAGACTCTTATCTTTACAGCGTCTTTGGAGAAAAGACGCTAACCAATTCCCTTCACCATCAGGCGATCAAAGAGCCCGGATCAGGCATAAAAGTGACTGGCCAAACAGAAGATGGGATTATTGAAGCATTTGAAGCAGACAATATTGTCGGTATTCAGTGGCATCCCGAGCATATGGCAAAGCATGATCCCAAGATGCTACAGCTCTTTGAAGATTTCGTTAAACGATCAGTCAAAGGAAAATAAATTAGGCTAAAAATAGCTCCAGCACTGGTTATTAAATCCGTGCTGGAGCTATTTTTCTATATAATTTAATTATGACCCTTTTCAATAACCCCTAAAGATTCATTCAGTAGACTCTCCCTTAGCCTCTCCAGCTACGAACTCACTAAAATGATCTCCCCAGTCACAGATGGAAGTTACCACAGGTTCCAAGCCACAGCCAATTTCACTCAGCTGATATTCAACTTTGGGAGGAACAACAGGGTATACATGTCGAATAACTATATGATCCTCTTCTAGTTCTCTTAACTGTCTGATCAGCATACGCTGATTAGCATCGGGGAGTTTCTTTTGTAATTCGCTTAATCTTAATGGAGACTGCTGGATTAGACACCAAATGATTGCAATTTTCCAACGTCCGCCTATAACGGACAAGGCCAAATCTTTACCAGTGAAAAAGGCCTTTTCTTTATAATGAATCACCATACTTACCCACCTAACTCTAGTAATAAAATGTTTATAGTGACAAAACAGTCAGTATTGTATGATGCATTATAATATGTAATTATGGGAATGTAAACATTAGAAAACCACATAGAAAGAAGGGCTTCATTTGAAAAGTAGAGCTGCTGTTGCATTTCAACCAGGAGAACCACTTCAAATAGTAGAAATTGATGTAGAAGAACCAAAAGCAAAAGAGGTCATGGTAAAAATCCTTTACACTTCAGTCTGTCATACAGATGCATATACATTATCAGGTGATGATGCGGAAGGCGTATTCCCTGCTGTACTTGGGCATGAAGGTGCTGGTGTAGTAGTTGCTGTCGGTGATGAAGTGACTTCAGTAAAACCAGGAGACCACGTTATTCCACTATATACTCCTGAATGTGGAGAATGTAAATTCTGCCGTTCTGGTAAAACCAACCTTTGTGGTGCCATTCGTGAAACCCAAGGGAAAGGTCTAATGCCTGACGGAACAACTCGTTTCTCTTATAATGGAGAGCCTATTTATCACTACATGGGAACGAGCACATTCAGTGAATATACAGTAGTTTCTGAGATCTCCTTGGTAAAAGTAGAGCCAGATGCTCCACTTGATAAAGTTTGTCTATTTGGTTGCGGAGTTACAACAGGGATCGGCGCTGTACATAACACTGCAAAGGTTGAAGAAGGGGCTGTGACAGCGGTCTTCGGTTTAGGCGCTATTGGGCTCGCTGTTATCCAAGGATTGACTAAGGCAAAAGCAGGCAGAATCATTGCTATAGATTTAATTGAGGATAAGTTTGAATTAGCTAAAAAAATGGGCGCGACTGACTTTATAAATCCTTCCAAATTCGATAAGCCAATCCAAGAAGTCATCGTTGAAATGACAGATGGCGGTGTAGATTATAGCTTCGAATGTATTGGGAATGTCGAAGTAATGAAGTCTGCTCTTGAATGCTGTCATAAAGGTTGGGGTGAAAGTATTATTATCGGTGTAGCAGGTGCTGGTAAAGAGATTCATACCCGTCCATTCCAATTGGTAACGGGCCGAGTATGGCGCGGATCAGCCTTTGGCGGCGTAAAAGGAAGAACTGAACTGCCAGGAATGGTTGAAGATTATATGAATGGTGAAATCGACTTGGATTCGTTCATTACACACCATTTAGAATTCAAAGACATCAATGAAGCATTTGATTTGCTTCATAAGGGTGAGTCGATCCGTACAGTATTAACATATGGAGAGTGAGATCATGAGTCTTAAATGTATTGATAAGCATCGCTCCTTTGGTGGCGAGCAACGTAAATACAGCCATTATTCAGAAGTCTTACAATGTGATATGAAATTCAGCCTCTACTTGCCATCTAATAAAGAAGGTAAGGAAATCCCTCTTATTTGGTGGCTATCTGGCTTAACTTGCACAGATGATAATTTCAGCCAAAAAAGTGGATTCCAAGCACTAGCTGATAAATACCAAGTGGCCGTCATCATTCCAGACACTTCACCCCGCGGCGAAGATGTTGCCAATGATGAGGCCTGGGACCTGGGACAAGGTGCAGGCTTTTATTTAGATGCTACGCAGAAACCTTGGGCAAAGCATTATAAAATGTATTCGTATATAATTGAAGAGTTGACAGCTATTTCTTCAACATTAGTACCTAATTTCTCAGGCGAAGAAAGCATCATGGGTCACTCAATGGGAGGCCATGGCGCTCTAGTGATTGGCATGAAAAATGCTGACAGATTCAAAGCCATTTCTGCTTTCGCTCCTATTTCAAGCCCTAGTCAAGTTCCTTGGGGAAAAAAGGCCTTCTCTGATTATTTAGGTGAAGACCAAGCTTCTTGGAAGGAATGGGATGCTTCAGAGTTGGTCAAAGAAGCTAACATTCCGCCGATTCTCATTACGCAAGGGGATCAGGATAATTTTTACCCAGAACAATTGGAAGAAACAAATTTCCTAAAGAATGCTCAAGAAAATAATCATAAAGTGAATTACAAGAAGGTTGAAGGCTATGACCATAGCTATTTCTTTGTTTCTAGCTTCTTGGACGATCATTTCGCTTTCCATACAGAGCACTTAAGATAATTCTCTGTTTGCGAAAAAAATAGGGAATGGAAAATATCCACATTGCGATTAAATGTGGGTATTTTCCATTACTGTATTTTGCTTCGTATTACGGTCTAAAAAATGAGTTGATAGGGAGGTATCGTGAATATGGATATTAAAAAAATGTTAGAAAATGAGCGTGTTAGACCATACACATTAAAAGCCCGATATGGAATTGAAAAAGAAGGTCAGCGCGTGGACTTGGCAGGAGATTTGGCTCAAACGGATCATCCTGAGACCCTTTCCGTAAGAGATGAACACCCGTATATTCAGCGAGATTTCTCAGAAACACAGATGGAATTAATTACCCCTGTTACTGAGTCACTCGAGGAGCTGTTTGATTACTTATCAGCAATCCATGACGTCACTTATCGTTCCATGAGTGAACAGGAAATGCTCTGGCCATTAAGCATGCCGCCACAATTACCAGATAAAGAAGAAGACATTGTTATTGCCAAGTTGAAAAATGTCGAAAATGTCCTGTACCGGCAATCTCTATCTAATTCTTATGGCCGTCGCAAACAAATGATCAGTGGGATTCACTTCAATTTTGAATTCGGTGAAGAGTTAATGCAAGCTTTATTTAACTCACAAACTGAGATCAAAGATTATCGGCAATTTAAAACAGAAATTTACCTGAAAGTCACAAGAAACTACTTACACTATCGGTGGTTGGTAACTTATTTCTATGGGGCTTCTCCTAGCAGTGAACAGAACTTCTTTGAAGAAGATTCTTTGATTGAGCCAGTCAGGAGCATTAGAAGCAGTAAGTATGGTTATACCAATCCTGATGATGTTCAAGTGTCATATAGAAGTATACAGAGCTATATATCAGATCTTTCTTTAATGGTACAGAAGGGCCTCCTAGTAGAAGAGAAAGAATACTACGCATCTGTCCGTCTAAGAGGCGGTCACCATGTATCAGAATTAGAAAATAAAGGTGTTCGTTATATCGAGCTCCGTAATATAGATCTGAATCCTTTCGAAACAACTGGAATCAGCTATGAACAAGCAGAATTCCTGCATCTCTTTTTAATTTATTTACTATGGAAAGATGAAGGCAACCAGTGTGATGATTGGGTAAGCACAGGGGATTCTTACAATGAAGCAGTAGCTCTTGAGCATCCATTAGAACATACACAATTTGAAATGGAAGCTAAACACATAATTGGTGAAATGGAACATTTAGCAAAAACCTTAGATTTGGTTGTTTCAGATACATTATTTGAAAATCTAAAGGAAATGTTAGAGGATCCAAGTAAGACTTTAGCTGGACGCCTTCATAAAGAAAGTAAAAAAAGCAGTCAACGTCAAGTAGCTGCGTATATTGCTAAAGAAAATCATAAAAAATCTTGGGACAAACCATACCAATTAACAGGATTCACTGACATGGAGCTGTCCACTCAGATTTTAATGTTCGATGCTATCCAGCAAGGAATCAAGGTAGACATACTAGATCGGCAAGAACAATTTTTGAGGCTTAAATTTAAGGATCATATCGAGTACGTCAAAAACGGTAATATGACGAGCAAAGATAGTTATATATCCACTTTAATTATGGAGAATAAAACCGTAACAAAGAATATCCTCCATCAACACGGATTCCGTGTACCGATTGGTGAAGAATTCAATGATATAGAATCAGCCTTACGTTCCTATGAGCTATTTTCTACGAAACCTTTTGTTGTAAAGCCGAAATCAACAAACTTTGGATTAGGCATATCGATCTTCAAAGAAGGAGCAAGCTACGAGGATTATCAAGCAGCTATCACGCTCGCTTTTAAAGAGGATTCCGCTGTATTGGTAGAAGAATTTTTAAAAGGAACGGAGTACAGATTCTTCGTGCTTGATGACAAAGTTCTTGCTATTCTATTGCGGACTCCTGCGAATATTTTAGGCGATGGCAAGCATACAATCGAAGAGCTAGTCATTGAAAAGAATCGCGATCCGCTAAGAGGCAAAGACCACAGAACACCTTTAGAAATAATACAATTAGGTGAATTGGAAAAGCTTATGCTTAAAGGTCAAGGATACGAAATAGATTCGATTCCAAGAGCTGGCGAAACTGTCTATCTGCGTGAGAATTCCAATGTAAGCACTGGTGGGGACTCAATCGATGTGACAGATCTTATTTCCGATGACTATAAAAAGATAGCCGTCGATGCAGTAGCTGCATTAGGGGCTAAAATTAGTGGGATTGATTTGATTATTGAAGATATAAAAGTCCCTGCATCTGATCAAGATGCTTATGGTATTATTGAAGCCAACTTTAATCCTTCTATGTACATGCATATTTATCCGTATAAAGGTGAGTCACGACGCGTGACGATGAACATTTTGCATGAGCTGTTTCCAGAGTTAGCTGTGAACAAGATAAGTGTATATTGACCGAAAAATGCTATAAAAGCAGGCAGCCCTTCCCCTTTACATCAGGAAAAAGGCTGCCTTTTCCTATGACTAGCTAGAAAATGCGCAACATCTTCCATCTCATTCAAAAACACTTCGAATATTTTGTACTGTAATCAGTACGCCATGTTCGAAGTGTTTTATTTCCTGTCTTCATTTTAGTCCAATTTAGCATTAGTTCTTCTCATGAAAAGTTAGAATCTGCTTTTTAATTTTTGGTATAAAATGATTCCCTACTGAACAATATCCATTTTCTTTTCCCTTTTCCAAAGAAGGATTATGAATAGTAGACTCACAGCAATTAACGTACAGTAGCTTGTAGGGGCTAACCATTTAGGAAGTCCATAGCTAATTATACGTATGATTAAGTAGCCTAATCCAAAAGCAAGCATTGGAAATACAATTGGAACTTGAATGCCAATAAGTGTGATGAAATTCGGAGCAATTGTTGAGATAGACATAGCCAATAAGGCAAAGACAATTCCTAATATGTAAATGGCTATAACAATTAATATAATGTATTGGATAAACGTGATATCGTACCAATAGAAATCACCGATAAAGTTACGAATAGGTACTGGAAAGAACATTTCTGTATTGTTTAAAGAATAAATACTGAGATAGATAGCCAAAAGTGCAGTGATTACGGCCCATGCGGAGAACAATCCAGCAACTATTTTCTTTTTATAAAGCGCTCTTCCGGTTTTTGCTGTATATTGGAGGTCGCTTAAACGTCGAGAACGATCACGAATAAATATAGGTGAGATCACCAGAACCACACTAATAATAATGGCTATAGTGACATTGAATATAGTGTCCTGAAAATTAAAAAATACAGCTTCAGGGTAGACTTGGTAATTTCCATTTGCTTTTATGTCTTCTAACCTTTCCTTTTGCTTTGGATTTGAATTACTAATAGCATTATCTATGCTATTTTTATTCTGATCATGTTTCTCTATTAACCTTTTCCGTTCTTGAAGTTCCCAGAACATATCTACTTCTTTTTCGAATATTTTATTATGAAGTACTGATTGATCTTCATCTTCAATATCCAAATTTCGGAAATCCCTATAAGATCGTATACCTGCGTCTCTGAATTCTTTTCTTGATTGTAAAAATTGATCTGCTTCTTTAACTTGATTGCCATAAGTCTTTTTGAAATCATCTAACTCTGACTCATCCATTTCCGCTCCATACTTCCCAACCATTTCTACACCAACATTGTATGAATACAAAGCCTCTCCATTAGGAATATTGCTAATATGAAGATCAATCAGCAAAAAGTACAAAATAGAATTTAGAAGAAAGAGAGCTAAAATTACTTTCCAACTCAGGATTTTCTTTATTTCATTTATAATAATTCGCATTAAAATTCTCCTTATACAATAGCCTGTTTTTTGAATCGTCTTAAACAAAAGATGCATAACACTACAATAATTATTGTCCAAACAGAGATTGTCATTAACTCATAATATTTAAACAAAATCAGTCCTCTATTACTCATGAACCATACCTGTGGAAATGATACAAGGGCAGATAAGTTGAAACCAGTAATAAAAATTAAACTAGATGAAGTGGATACGAATCTTTGTATCATGAAGAGAACTGCAAACACAGCACCAAAGAGAAAAAATGTGTAATAACTGTTTTTTACCATAACTGAAATAACAAAGGTAACAACCGAAAACAAAAGCATACAAACATACATAAGAACGATCCCCAGAATTAAATATGTAAAAAACGACATACTCCACCATGATATATACGGGAGATCTGCTTCCCAATTAAAAGCACTACTTATTGAGCTTTTAAATAAATATGAGTAATCGAAAACCGTAAAGTATGTGCCAAGCGTAATTATAATTAGCAATGTAGTCATAATCATTACAACAATTAAGGATGCAGCTAATTTGTCTAACATTAATCGCCGCCCTCTTTTTGCTGTGTATGCAACAAGATGAGTTCTATTTTCAAACTCATAATTCGTAATCAGAGCAGTTGCCAGAACAAGCAATATGATTGATTCAAAAATAATATGTTTGAAAACCGTTTTAAATAAAAGTTTGTGCATGAGATATTGTTTTCCGTTGAAAAACCATTGTTTGTGTTCATCATTTTCTTGCAGTTCATCAAATCTATTGGCCAATTGAGCATATTGTTTCCTTAATTTTTCTGCATCAGTACCACTCAATCCATAATTATTTATTTCTAACTCACCAAATGAAACAATATCAATTTTTTTATAGGTTTTATCAATCATTCTTGCGGAACTGAAATAGACCTCCTTTAGATATACATTACTTAGAAACTGTCTTTCTTCTTCTGTATATAATTCTTGATCTTCAAAACGCAACTGTTCAAAAAAGTCATGAGCACTACTAAATGTTTGAGATGATTTTTTCTCCGTTATCATATTAAAATCGATTAGGTCTGATTTTAGATCCTGATCCAACTTTGACAGTGATTCATCGGTGATATTAACTCCATATGTTTCAGCCAATTCATTGACAACATGTAATTCATCTTTATAAACAGAAGAGTCATAGATTAAATAAATATTATAGGCGCTAAACAAAATCAACAAAGCTAGAATAATAGGTGAAGTGAATGCCTTTTTGCACTCCTGAAAAATAATTCTCGGAGCGATCATAGGCCCGACCGCAATTTATCATGGTACTCATAAAGAAAGACATCTTCCAAATGAGGATTCACTGGAAGCCAGTCGGGCTCTGTTCCTCCCTTTTGGACAAACCTAACAATCATATTTCCATGTTCCTGCTTTTCTGAAAGAAGAACATACTGTTTCCGGAAAGACTCCAAGTGTTCATAGCTAATTGACGTTTCATAGACCTGTCCATCAAGCGTATTGCAAATATGCTCGACGGTGTCTTTATATAATAGTTGCTGATTTTTAATCATAATTACTTCATTGGCAATCGACTCAATATCAGAGACAATATGAGTAGAAATAATGACGAGTCTTTCCCGTGCAAGTCCTGTAAGTAGCTGCCGAAAGCGCGCACGTTCCTTTGGGTCGAGGCCAGCTGTTGGCTCATCCAAAATTAAAATTTTGGGATCATTTAAGAGTGCCTGTGCAATCCCGACCCTTTGTATCATGCCCCCAGAAAACTTCTTCATTTTTTTATTAGCAACATCTGTTAACGCCACCTTTTCTAATAAATCATATATTTTTTCTGAAGCGCTCTTTTTATTAAGGCCTTTCAATGCCGCTAAGTATAATAAATATTGCTTTGGAGAATAGTTTTTATAGTAGCCAAATTGCTGTGGTAAATATCCTAAGATATCGCGATAGTCCTCGTCTAAATCAATAATATTTGTTCCCTTATATAAAATTTCACCCTTGCTTGGCGAAATTAAGGTCACAAGCATTTTGATTAAAGTTGTTTTGCCAGCTCCATTTGGTGCTAGAAGTCCATAAATACCATCACCAAACTCTAGATTTATATTTTCCAAGGCCGAAAAACTTCCATATTGTTTACTTACATCGTTTATGACTAACATACTATCGAACTCCCTCCGATGGTTTTAAGTACATCAACTTGTTTAAATATTTGATATAGATGATCATGCTGATAATTAGAACACTCACATAAACGAGAATAGGTGTCTTCATTAGAAATCCTTCATATAAATGACTATTTACTAACTTAAATCCGAAATTCAATAAAATCCAACTGCTAATCACTAAGTTGGCACTGGTTACAGACCGCTTCTTCATACAAGCAAACAAAAAGAGAATTGAAAACAAAAACAAAGATGTTATGGATATGATTAATGCTCTAAAAAAGCTCAGATTCTCGTACGTCATAACAAGAGAAAAGATGCTGACAATATTAATAAAAATTGAGATCACACTCAAAGCTAACATTCGAAATGCTGCAATCTGGTAGAGGTTATACTTGCAAACCATTTCTACTTCATAAGTAGCTAGTTGAATTTTTTGTGCAAAATTATAAACAGAAAGAGACATATAAAGCAAAGGCGCTAATAGAAAAGTTAAAGCGTAGAAATCTTGCTCCCGCATCCTTTCCGAATCGGAAAAAGTGCTTGTTAGAAAAATTAAAAATGCCATGACCGATAAGATGATACAAATTTCACCCCAACGGGTTGGCAGCAAATTTTTTATCCCAATTTGTTTGTATAGCTTATATAGATAGCGAGAGAAAGTCTCCTGTTGTTTAGATAGAATATGCTCTATCTCAAATTGAATTGTCTGTTCATCAGGCATAGGAATATGAACTTTTTCCTTACTCATATTGATGCTCCTTCATTTCTTTTTTTATCAACTTCAACGCTGCATAGTACCTTGTCTTAACTGTCGATTGCGGTACTTGTACAATTACAGAAATTTCCTGCAACGTATACTCTGCAAATAACTTAAGTCGAATAATTTGCTGTGATCTAGTTTCCAACTTATTAACGATAGAAGTGATTTTCTCAATATCTTCTTTTTGTTCTAAAGAAACTACCACATCCCCTTCATCCTCAAAATCATGACCATCAATTGGCTCTAAAAACTGCCTATATTTATATTGTTTTGACCTGTAGTAATCTACTAGTCTATTGGAAGCAATCCTGTAAAGCCATGTTCTAAATGAAGATTTATAATCATCAAAGCGATTGATCGACTTTAGTACACTAATAAAAATTTCTTGTGTTAAATCTAGTGATAGCTCGGCATCCAAAGTTTGTTTATACACAAAGGAATATATTTATTTGTAATATTTAGATATTAATTTGTTAGCTGCATCATGATTTGGATTCCTTTTTATCTTTTTAATCCACTGCTTTTCTTGATCCATTTTTTCACCACATAGTCCCAATATGGCTACCTCTATCTATATATTCGAAAAATCAAAAGAGAAAGTTCTAATAAATTAGAAATCTTTTAAAAATCATAATGCAATCAATCAAATAAGCCTAATTAAATAAATAAAATGAATAAACTAGCTGTATTAAGTAGGATATATAAGATACTGTAAATTTTAATTGATTGTTTCGACTTTTGATAAAATATCTGAAAATTAGTTAAATTCGTAATAAGAAGATGGAGATAACCAAGGAGTTGAAAGGAAATTTAGTTTGCTAGGCAAAAATCCGAACTGGCCATAACTACAGGTCGTTTTTGTTATTAAAGGATAATATCAGACATTCAAATAACAAACAGCACCTCTCCACAAATATGAGTGGAGAGGTGCTCTTCATTTTCAGAAATAATTTTAGGTCTCAGAAATCCAATCAAAAGGAACTGCTTGAGCCCGATACACCATAGGATTTTCAATTGTATTTGTACCTGCTGCGGAAAAACCAGGATAAGGATTTATATATTCCCATACGATCTCACCAGAGGCAGTAATCTGAAAGATGCGTCCATTCATCCCTTCATTGATTAAAGTGTTGCCATTTGGCAGCCTCTGTACGTTGCCGACGAAAGACGTATGGAATGACCATACCGGATCTCCTGAATCTTCAGCAGTGTATTGCCACACGATTTCTTTCGTTACCGGATTAATTTCGAGAACTCTAGAACCCGCATAAGTTGCAAGTGAAACTGGTGGGTAGCCAGCCCCTCCTTGATTATCTAATAATATTAAATTCCCTGCTCCAGGAAGACCCTTAGGAATCAAATGCGGTTTGTGCTGACCAGAAGTTTGATCGAGAGGGCGTGGAATTTCTCTGTTCAGCAATCGGTAATAAGGGTTCGAATCAACATTGCTATAAGGACCGACCCGCCACACAATATCTCCCGTTTTCTTCTCGATAATCGCAACAAAATTGCCTTTTCTTGAGCTGATGATAATATTATCCGGATGGAATACTTCATTCCCACCGTCATACCACTTGTTTGCACCTAATACTTGAGAAGTGTTCAGTTCCAAATAACCCCATGGATCTTGATCTTTTCTTTTGAGTGAGTGACGTAAATCATTCAACCCTTCCTCCGAAAATCCGAACTCTTCGATATGATCACCAGCGAGCCAACTCCATATAATATCTCCAGCAGGATTGACTTCATAAATGCCTTGGTCACCCACCTCCGTATCACCCAAAAGCGGAACAACACGGGGTTCCGTAATCAATAGCAAAGTGTTGCCATTAGTTAGACGCTGCCAGTCATGATTCTGCCTCGCAGCACCACTTGGAGCTTGCTCTCCCCACTTCCAAACAGGGTCACCATTCCAATCAACCTCAGCCACAATTCTGTTTCCATAAATGCCAAAAGCCAATTCTTCTATCATTTCGTATTGAACCAAGACATGCCCACGCTTACCGCCAATCAAGTTAGGATCAATGACGTCACCAGGAAGTCCTTGGTAATCCCACTGATGCACTTGCTGACCTTCCATATTAATTAAATGTGTCTTTCCATCAAGTGCACTGAAGCTTATTAAAGATTGGTAAGCCTTATCCTGATCTGCATAAATCAATCCTGAACGACGCTTTCTAATACTCATTCGTATCCCTCCCCAAAAAATAGCACAAAAGGAGGCTAATCAAACTACCGTTACATAGATAGTCGGATTAGCCTCCAGTTAACTGGTCAGCTATATATAAGTATTCCTACCTTTTTTATTATATTTAAGATACATTAGAAATAGTTCTGTGTAAATACTTTTTTCTTTTTTCACCTAAATAATTCATTGGTGTATTTTAAAATTGTTAGTATCGTCTAGTAAGGCTTATGCAACGGGATAAAGCTTGTAAAATAAATTTCAATATTTCATCTTCATGCTTGTCCTTATAATAATTTTTTAGGTCAAGCAAAAAGTGAAGCACTATGGTACTCCACTTCTAAGCTCTTTTATAAAAATATCATTTACTTAATATAAGGTTCTCAGTAAATATGATATATGAAGCTTTATTTTTGCTACTTAGGAATTTCTATACAAGAACATATCAATGAGTCTAATTAATAAAAAAATAAATTTATTGAAAAGTTTGCAGGGTTTACTTGATGGTTTACGTCTAAAGTATGTGATGTATTAAAAGAGGTGCTGCAATGACATTTAATAAATATCTAGAAATAATAATTGAATCCAATAAAAAATTATTTGCGTAAGTTTTGCAGGGTTTATTCTTTAACCTTCGTCTAAATATTAAGAAGTGGAAAAGTGGTGATGCCAATGGAGTCTGATGCACAATTAGTAAATGAAATATTGAATGGTAATCAGCATCTTTTTAGAGAAATCGTTGCAAGATATCAATCAAGAGTTTTTGCTGTTGCAATGAAGGTTTCAAATAATCAAAAGGATGCTGAAGATATTTCTCAAGAAGTCTTTCTCCAATTGTATCGATCTCTTAACAACTTCAAAGGCGAATCAAGCTTTTATACATGGATTTATCGAATCACAATGAACAAGGCGCTCGATTATAAACGTAAACAGGAAAAGTTAAACGATCAAGAATCAGAAGATCTTATTTCCTCCTATCCTGAAAAAAATATTCTACCGCCAGAGGAGGCACTCATAAAGTCTTTTGATAAAGAGCTTATCCATTCAATTTTACGCGAATTGCCTCCCCTATATAGGGACGTCTTAACCTCCTACTATTTCGATGGACTCTCGTATCGGGAGATTGCTTTGAAATTTAAAATAGAGATTAAGACGGTTGAATCACGTTTATATCGAGCAAAGCGACTACTGAAAGATAAACACAAAGGAGGATTCATTTGAAACATTTAACATCAGATCAGTTAGTTACCTATCACCTTGATGAGCTTTCAAATAATGAGAAATTAATCCTCGAAAAACACTTACAGGAATGTTCCACCTGTGAAAATGAGCTCACCCTTATAAAGGAACTTCATAACGAATGGATAAATCCTGTTAGTACTGAACTTTCAAACGACGTCCCAAATGGAATTATGATGGAGATAGAACAACAACCATCTCCCACTAGCAATGGTAGTAATATTGCAAAACGCAATAAGCATATAAAAAATCGCTTTATTCATTTAGTAATAGCTGCTGCTGCAACATTTTTCATTTTTCAATTTCAACCAACAATGCATATTGTAGATTCAAATCAGCAGGTTGTTCAAACAATTGAGCAAACGTCTTCTTTAATGGAAAAAGGAAGGGAAATTCCCGTTCCTTTCTCAAAATTTTGGAAAGGGGCTAAATAATAATGGAGGAGCAAACATTGAAAAAACGTAAGAAGTTAATCTATATATTGTCCATAGTGCCTGGACTTGGTCATTTCTATTTAGGCATTATGACTCGTGGCCTGCAATTTATGTTACTGTTTTTCGGAACAATTTTCTTGACCAACATAATCGGCAGTTTTGGGTTTTTCCTTCCGATTATTGTCTTTTATAGTTATTTTGATGCACTGCAATATCATAGTGACTATCGAGAAGGACACGAATTAATCGACGAGCCCATTCTAAAACAAAGCAAACCTATTGTTAATAAAAACATAATTGGATGGGTATTAATTGGCATTGGATGTTTAACGATATTCGGCTACGTAGCCAACTATATACAACAATACTATGATATTTATAATGAAGTACAGTTTGTTAAAAATGTACTGTTCAGTATTGTATTTGTCGTATTGGGTATTCGTTTATTAAGAGGCACATCGGAGGAGAGTTAATGAAGAATTGGAAAGTCGGATCCATTACAGCTGGCGTCACGTTAATTTTAATCGGTGTATGTTGGTTTCTGAAAAGCTTTGTGCCACTCTCCTATCCTACAATGCTATTAAATGCTTGGCCAATTGTGTGTATCTTTTTAGGAATCGAGACACTATCCTTTCAAATTTTTAGAAAAGAAGAGCCTCTGCGCTTCCATTGGCTAAGTATTGTCCTGTTGATTTTAACACTCTTTATATCTATTTCTTTTAGCTATTTGACCATTTTAGATAGAGAATTTTCCCTTTAAGTTAACTCAGATGTCCTTCATACTGCATATGAAGGACATCTTTATTTACTTATATGGCTCGGTTCACCGTGACTAATCTAAGTGCAGTTCTATTTTAATATTAGCATTGCATTCGAACTTGTATTCAGCAATACCTATTTAAATTTCTCTAGTCTCTTCCCTTAGCCATACTCTCTCTTCTTCATTCAAATAAGGAGCGAGCTTTGTGTATACCTCTTGATGATAGTTGTTTAACCATTGCATTTCACTCTCTGTTAACAGATCCTTATCGATACCGGCTAAATCAATAGGGCAAAACGTGATTGATTCGAACTTCATAAATTGACCGAACTCTGTTTTCTCATCTTCAACCACTAGCATCATATTTTCAGTTCTAATGCCATGTTTACCTTCAATGTATATTCCCGGTTCATTCGTAATAATCATGCCTTTTTCTAATATAACATGATTATTATTCCTTAGACTTTGTGGTCCTTCATGAACATTCAAGAAAAACCCTACCCCATGTCCTGTCCCGCATTTATAGTCTAAACCATACTGCCAAATTGGTTGTCTTGCTAGAACATCTAAGTTAGAGCCTGTAGTACCGTATAAATATTTAACTGTGCTTAATGCAATAAATCCTTTTAACACCAAAGTAAAATCTCTTTTTTGTTCATCGGTCAGTTTTCCTAAAACAATTGTTCTTGTAATATCTGTTGTTCCATCATAATACTGTCCGCCTGAATCGATTAAAAATAGGCCTTCATTCTTAAGAGTATATTGCGTTTCTTTATCGGCTTTATAATGCATCATCGCAGCATGTTCTTTATAACCTGCTATCGTATCAAAGCTAGGTCCAACAAATCCTTCCTGTCCACTTCTGAAATCTTCTAATTTTTCTTCCGCAGTAATCTCTGTAATTTCCTCTTTATCTACAAAGTTTTTTAGCCATTTTATAAATTTGACCATGGCTAAACCGTCTTTTATTTCGCACCATTTTAAATTTTTTATCTCAATTTCATTTTTAATAGCTTTTAAATTAGTCGTGATATCAGGACTTTCAATTTTCTTCGCTTTACTGTTTATGGCATTATATAATGTGATATTGGTTTTATTGGCATCTAAAATAACAGCATCTTCACTTGGAATATTCCCCAAGAACGCTTGTATTTCATGATGAGCTTTTAACTCGATTCCTTCAGCCTCCAGTTCTAATTTAACCGGAGAAGGAACCTTTTGAGAATCAATAAATAAATAACATTTACGTTCTGCTACGATTACATTAGCTATTACAACTGGATTTTTAGGAACATCGGACCCTCTTATATTCAAAAGCCACGCAATGTCATCAAGAGAAGTTAATATATAAAAATCTGCTCCTTTATTTTTCATTTCTTCTCTTACTTCATTTAATTTTTCTACTCGTGATTTGCCTGCATATTTTACTTCATGAGTAAAAATTGACCCTTTAGGAATCTCTGGTCTATCTCCCCACAGATCACCAATTAAATCTTGATTCGTTTTTAATTCGATATTCTTTGCATTTAGATCTTTTTCCATCTTTCTAACCATACTAATTGAGAAAACATTTCCATCAAAGCCTACATTACTTCCTTTTTTAAGAACATCTGCTAGCCACTCTGTATAAGAAGGTACTCCTAAATCCGCCATTTTAAATAGTCTGATTCCTGAGCCCTCAAGCTGCTTTTCAGCTTGAATATAGTATCTACCATCTGTCCATAACCCTGCATCATTTAGGGTAATAACTACAGTACCTGCCGACCCTGTAAATCCTGATATCCATTGTCTACATTTCCAATGTTCTGCTACATACTCGCTCTGATGTGCATCAAAACTGGGAATGATATAAGCATCCATTTGATTTTCTTTCATTAGCTGCCTTAACTTTTCAACCCTATCCCTGATATTCATTATTAATACCTCTACTTTGCTCAAACTAATTTTTTTACTTTCACGATCAGCCAGCCATACGGCTAGTACTATACTAATTATTTCACTTACTTTTGATACAGTCCACCGTAACACTTTAACAATAGCTAAATTATATTAAACAGACTTTTTTACTATGAAAAAACTATATACGAAACCAATACAAGGGATTTGTACATATTGGCAATCGCTTCACCTTCATAGTCGATGATCTAGTAACGGGGAGAAGCCTGGAGGAATGGATTTAGACAAGCGTGCCGAGTACCGAAATTTATCGGTACCTAGCACGCTTGCTCTCTTATATAGGGTTATCATAAAATCTTTTATATAAAACCTTGTTAAATGCGCTTGACCCGAATTGATTATGCACATTCCTCAGACAAGCTTACGTTACCTACGATTAACACTCTCCATAGAACTTCTAACCTTTTCATATGCTTTCACAAGGTTATTCAATAAATCCCTCCGGAGGGTTTCACTACATACAAACACATTCGCAAGATCGTACTCTATCGCTGAGTAGACCATTGCTAAACCTTTACCAAAAGATAAATTATGCAATTGTTCATTAGTCATATTGCTTACGATTTCTCCTTCAAAATATTCGATAGACCCGTATAATACAGTCAAGATAGTCATCACCTTTCTATTTAAGTAACATGGTGCAATTAGCTATATCGTTCAAATCAATGAACATTATTTATTTAAAATTACAGATCAAACATCTTCGCTTGTATACATATCATTATTTTCCAAAAAAATCTCAAATGATTTTTTTCTACGGACTCTGGCCTCACGACATTTTAGACAATTTAAAAAGCGAATCCCTTTTCCATAAAACTCATTAACACACTTTTTTTCCTTACAATTAAGACAAATTTCCTTTTGTCTAATGGCTTTCATCTTATTTTTACCTCTCTTTCGCATTAATTTTCATTCGATTCTTGAATAGGAATGCCATTCATACCAAAACAACATTGGACATATCACTTTTCCATTTAGAGAGTGAATAATAGAATTTCTGCTCCCAGTGCTCTTTGTTCTACTTACTAAAAAATAAATATTAAAAATGCCATCTATGTTTGTTTAAAATAATATTTTTTATTGAATTTATAGAAATAAATTACTCCAAATAAAAAAATCCACCAAAAAGATGGTGGATAAATTTAAATAAATGGTTGCTTCTATAACCGATATATTAATTTATTCACAAACTTTTGGAAACCCGGCGATCCTAGTTCACAGAACCTTAGACCCGTAGCTTTGCGTCCTTACCTTTCGATAAGTTTGCCTTTATCATTTTTTTGTAAATAACTTCAATGAACTGACTTCAGCAGTTACTCTAAAATCCCTTGGTATGTATGGTTGCAGCGTCTACTTCACAAATTCCTTCTTAGAAACTTCAGTTATTACTGCTACTTTTTAAACCTAATCTGTTTTATTTATAATACTATATCCTTTATTTAGAGCAGTCTCATAGACTCCCCTTCATAATATATCGACATTTTCCTGCAACTATTTACATGTTTTTTAAACTTTTCTGTTGAAAGATTATTTTCAAAGATAATCATTTAGTACTAATAATGGGGTGGTAGCTAAATCAACAAGTATGATATGGCATGTACTGCTAGCAATATTCTAAATGAAAAATGATCTTTCCTCATTAACGAGAAAAGATCATTTTTCTATCTAATGCCCCGACATCATTGCAGCATTCTTTTTATCTGATTCATCATCTGATCCGTGTTCTGGCTGTTGCTTTGGTCTATTAAGGAATATCCCTAGAAGTGCTCCAACTACTGCAATTCCTGCAGCAAAGAGGAACGTATTCCCATAGGCAGCAACGGAAGCCTCGACAGGATTAGCTATTTCGGTCATGTGATGAGTAATTCTTGACGTTAAAAGCCCAGTCATACCTGCTACGGCAAATGAAACCATTACTTGTTGAGCCGCAGTTGTTAATGGTGTAACACGACTAACAAGATGTCTTGGCGCAGATTGAAGAACATGGGTATTAATCGCCATCATAGATAGACCCATTCCTGCCCCCATCATTACTAGACATGTAATAATATATCCAGTAGATGTATCTACGGAAATACGTGAAAGCATAAATAGTCCTGCAGTAATAATTGACAGGCCTGTTATAACTAAAGGACGAGCACCAAATTTATCATATAAGCGCCCTCCGATTGGCATCATAACACCTGAAGCGATAGCTTGTGGAAGTAGCATTAGACCAGTATCTAAAGCACCGTAGCCCCTAACTGTTTGTAAAAATAGCGGTACAATAATCATTACTCCGAACAAAGCGATTTGAGAAATCCATGCAATCACAATCCCTTTACTGAAGTTAGATGATTTAAATACCCTCAGCTCTAATAAAGGCTCTTTTTGACGAAGCTCAACGAAAATAAAAATAATGAGAGCAACTCCACCTACAATTAATCCGGTAAGTGCTTCCGTTGAAGTCCAGCTTTTCCCTCCTTCACTAACTCCATAGGCTAACATTGCAAATGCAATAGGAGCTAATATAATTCCTAAGTAATCAAGAGAAGGAACGGTCTTACGCTCTACTTTCGGCAAGAATTTCATTCCAACCAACAGTGCAATAATACCAATTGGCAAATTAATAAGGAAAATCCAATGCCAAGTAACGTATTCAACAAGATATCCAGCCAAAACTGGACCTAGTGCAGGTGCTAATAGCATAGGAACCCCAAGTGTTCCCATTATAGATCCCATTTTGTCTGGGGGAGCAAGTCGGAAAATAATTGCCATTCCTATTGGCGCAACCATTCCTCCACCCAGTCCTTGAATAACCCTATAGAGGATAAGTTGTTCAGGAGTTTGTGCATACGAACATAAAACGGAGCCAAGTGTAAACAAGATAATCGTAGTTAAAAATATCCTTTTTGCCCCAAAACGATCCGACATCCAACCAGCTAGTGGAATGACAGCTGATAATGCAAGCGTATAACCTGTTAAGGACCATTGCATTGTAGAAAGATCGGAATTAAAATCTTTCACTATTCCAGGAAGTGCAACATTCATCGCTGTACTATCAAGAATAACCATTATCATACCAATAATAACTGCCAATATTGGTCCTATAATGGTTTTAATAGAAAATGCCTCATTATTATTTTCTAATTTTCCGGTCATAAATTCAGCTCCTTTTTAATTTTTCATCTCCCCCATGTTAACGATAGAATAAATTGTAGAACGCTACTTAAATTTAACTTTCGTAAACAAGAAAAAAATGATAATAACAACGCTCTTTATTTCAAAATAAGGTGTTTTACCCCTAATTAAATTGAAATTAATTAAACGACGTTTTAAACAATGTTTAATTAAAAATCTATCTTTTTGATGTTTATTTGTCAAGAAAAAATTATAGAGATACACTCCAATAACACCGCCTTAAGATACAAGCTTGACATAGAAAGCACAATAGTATTATCGTGAGTTTAACTATAGCCTTAATGGATACATTTTCAATCACTGTTAATTAGGAGAGTTGCAAGATGAGCAAAAGCTCCGAGAATGAATTGACAACAAAAAGAAATATTCTAAATTCAACGTTAGAACTAATTGAAACTGAAGGTCTAGAAAATGTAACTCTGCGTAAAATTGCCACATTAGCAAACGTAAATCTTGCGTTGATCAATTATCATTTTGGGTCAAAGGATAAGTTAATTAATGAAGCCTTAAAAGAATTATTAGCTTCCTTTAAAGTTTTTTTCTCCATTTTAGATAATCTTTCTATTCCTCCTAAGGAGAGATTAAAGACCTTCACAATTCAATATGTAAATTCAGTTATAAAGTACCCTGCACTTGTCCGGGAATTCCTCGGGAAAGGCAATATATCATTTGAGTCGCAAGTTGAATACAAAAATTTCATGAAAACAATGGGTGCCAACAAAATTAAAGATACGTTACAGGAAATTACAGGCGAGAAAGATCCAAATATTCTTTCCATGATGATGATGCAAATTCATGCAGCAATCTTTTTCCCTTCCCTTATGGCTTGTAAAAAAAATGTACCTCTAGTTTGGAACCAAATTCCCATAGCAGAGCAAGTTGATTATTTATTCCAACATTATTTTGCTAAGTATTTTTAAATGTGTAGAGGTAGGACTCACAGCTTGCCATGTAAAATTTAGCTTCAAAGTCGGACGAGCCCCTTCTCTTGGAAAGGGGATCGTCGTTTTTTTGAGAAGAAGTACTATTATATAAAAGATATCCCTGTACCTTTCGTTAAGGGTACAGGGATATCTTTTATTGCATTTCTCCATCAGCAAGCCCTGTTTGACCAGCCATATAACCTGAATCCGGACCGCTAAGAAGCTCATAAATTCACAACATCTTCTGTTTTAAATAAATGGGTGCTGATGCTTTTATTAATTACCCGGCGGACGATTGCGTTTATATTTATTATCGTTTTTCATGTCATTGATTTCTTCCTTGCTCTTATTCTTTGTCTTCGGTTTTTTACCCTTTGGCATTATTAATTACCTCCTTTTGATTTTAGTTTGTCTCACATCGGTTAAAAAATTCAGGTAGCATAACTACAACAGAAACCTTTATATGACAGATTTAAAATTGTTCTTACGAGCTTTAAGTGAATGTCTTTTGGTTGGGAAGCTTGATTGTAACTATCGTCCCTTCCTGCATGCTGGATTGAATGCTTACCCCGTAGCCATCCCCATAATAGAGGCGGATGCGTTCATCTACATTTGCAATACCGATTCCTCCAAGTTTTACACCCTCATGGGGACGTGGCTGCGCCAGTGCGTCCACATTGAAACCCGTACCGTTATCTATAACTGTTAGAAGAATATCATCATCACATAGAGAAGCTGCTACCTTAATCATCCCTTCATGCCTAAGGTGGCGAATGCCGTGGTAAAGTGCATTTTCTACAATCGGTTGGAGAATCAGTTTTGGAATTTCTACCTCTCGCAGTTCATCATCGCAATGAATTTCATATTGCAGCTTGTCGCTGTATCGCTCTTTTTGAATGAACAAATAATGACGGACATGTTCAAGTTCATGCTCAATCGTCGTCCATTCACTTCCATCACTTAAGGAAAGGCGGAAGAAAGCTGCCAATGCTTTTGTCAGGTCTATCACCTTCTCATGATCTCCAAACTCAGCCATCCAAATGATTGTGTCCAGCGTGTTATAAAGGAAGTGTGGGTTAATCTGACTATGTAGTACATTAATCTCGGCTTTGCGCAGATGTTTTTCTTGTTTTCGGATCTCCTGCATCAGTACGTCAATCCGTTGCATCATGCTGTTAAAATGCCGTGCAAGACTCTCTGCCTCATAACAGCCCTTCTCATCAACTACAACCTCAGATAAACCGGTTTGCACTGATTGCATTGCCTGTTCAAGCCGTCGGAACGGTGCAGTAACTCGCTGGGCAAACAGCCAGACACTCAGCACAGACAGCGCTAGTAAAACAAGGCCAACCCAGACGAAAATTTCAATCATCTGCCTTTTTACTGCAAGCAGACTGTCCTGTGAGGAAACACTGACGAGCTGCCAGTCAGCATTTTTCAAATGATATGTATACGTCAGGGTGTTCTCTTTCTTGTCGTACCCCAACTGGTCGGCGACAATCCTCTTTAGCTCCTGCTGCTTCTGTTCATCTTGGAAGTAGGACGGATTCTTATGGTAAACGACTTCCGACTGGCCGTTCAAAATAAAGGAAAATCCTTTTTTCCCTAGATTAAGATTGGACAAATAGTCCTCAATAACTTGGTAATCCAAGTCGATTAACAGAACTCCAATGTTGTTTCCCTTTGTATCCTGAATCTCCCGACTGATAGAGATGACCCAAGCATTCCGATCCATAGTAAAGCCTTGCATCCTCGCAGAAGTCAGAAACGGCTGGCCGCCCTTTGCAAGTGCCTTTCGGTACCATGTTTCTCCCATCATATTCGCCGACTTACTCATAATCAGACCCTTTTCATTAGAGATTACCTCTCCATCCTTGCTGACCATGACAACAGACTTAATGAAGCGATCGGAGACAAGCGTCGTATTTATCGTTTCTCTGATGTCCCTTTTTAGACTCTCTGGCCGAGCCTGTTCTGAAAAATAGCGCTCCAACTGCGGATTTTCGGCAAGCAAGCGCGAAACAGCCGTCAGCCGATCGATATAAAGATCGATGTACATACCACTCTTGTTAACTGCCGTCTTCATATTGGATTTTGTTTCGCCCAGCACAATCGCAGACATGCTCAAATAGAGAATTACTGCCATTGGTACGAGCGCAAGTAGGCTAGCAACCAAATAGTACAAAGTGATTTGTGTGCGCAATTTCCTGAATTTCTCCCTCAGACGGTGCTTCATTTCTTTGATTGCTCCTTATACCGATTCGGTGAGGCGCCAAACTGTTTCTTAAAGGCTGCGCTGAAATAATTCGGATCCTCAAAGCCGACTGCAGCTGCAATTTCATATATCTTCATATCGGTGCTAAGCAAAAGAATCTTCGCCCGATCAAGCCTGGCTGTAATCATAAATTGTTGAAACGTTGTGCCGTACAAATTTTTAAATAAAGAACTTAAATACGAAGGACTGAGCGATAAGGATTTTGCCAAATAGGAGAGTGAAAAATGCATGTCCCCGATATGAGTGTTGATTTCCTGCTGAATCTGTCTCTTGTAATTGGAAGCTTCCGCTGTGACCGCTGCTTCTGGAATCAAGCCGTCGACCAGCTGTGATACTTCATGCGCACGCTTCGCCTCCTTTACTCTAACTGTAAGCTTGCTTAAAATCTCCTGAATATCCATTTTCGATACAGGTTTCAAAATATAATCATCTACACCTAATTTAAGCGCAGTCAGCGCATAATCGAAGTAATCATAACCTGTAATCATTGCAATTTTGACTTCTGGCTTCAGCTCTTTAGCACGCGCAGCAAAATCCAGTCCATTCATCTTCGGCATATTGATATCGGCAAGCACAATGTCCGGCCTGTATGTTTTGAACAATTCAAGTGCTTCCTCTCCGTCCGCCGCTACATAAAGATCGGTAATTGAGAGTGCAGCAAAATCAACAAACGTACGGATACCACGAATGAGAAGCGGTTCATCATCGACCACAAGCAATGTATACATCGTGCTCACCCTTTCTAAAAAAGAAAGGCAGCCCCCGCTGCCCTTCGCTTGTTTTGCTATATATTCTACCTTATTTTACGAAACCCTTCAGATTACCGTAGCCTCTTTCCTCCATTTGATCAATCGGTACAAAGTCAATCGCCGCACTGTTGATGCAGTAGCGTAAACCGCCTCTATCTTGCGGTCCATCATCAAAGACATGCCCGAGATGACTATCACCAACACGACTTCTCACTTCTGTACGCACCATATTGAAGCTCTTATCCTTTTTTTCGACAATAACATCTGGTTCAATTGGCTTTGTGAAACTCGGCCAGCCGCATTTGGAGTCATACTTATCGCTACTGGAGAAAAGCGGCTCCCCTGTTGCCACATCAACATAGATGCCGTCTTCATAGAAATCCCAGTATTTATTATCAAAAGCGACTTCCGTATCTCCAGTCTGCGTCACTTCGTATTGCGCCTTAGAGAGTTTCTTTTTCAACTCTGCATCACTTGGCTTTTTATACTCTTTAGGGTCTATCTGGGAAGGAAGATCTTGATCTTCCAATGAATCAAACGACACATGGCAGTAGCCATCCGGGTTTTTCTCCAAGTAATCTTGATGATATTCTTCTGCAAGCGTATAGTTTTTCAGCGGCTTTACCTCAGTAACAACCTTATCATCGTAACGCTTCTGCTCTTTCGCCAACGCTTCCTCAATGATTTTCTTCTCGTTTGAATCTGTATAATAAATCCCAGAGCGATACTGTGTACCGACATCATTGCCCTGCTTGTTCAAAGAAGTCGGATCAACAATGGTTAAATAGCGTGAAAGCAGCTCCTTTAAGGAGACACGTTTTGGATCATATTTGACATGTACAGTCTCTGCATAGCCCGTATCTCCACTCACCACTTCTTCATAGGTCGGATTCTTTGTATCCCCGTTCGCATAACCAGATGTCACATCTGCCACGCCGTAAACCCTTGCCATATAGGCCTCAACACCCCAGAAGCAGCCTCCGGCAAAGTAAATATCCTTAAGTTGATCTTCGTCAAAATCCAGATCCTTGTTCGGGTTATCCGGATATTTAGAAGATGCTACAGTTTCTCCTGTCCCGATTTTCGAGTTTTGACTTGCATCGCCAAATGAACAGCCTGCCAGTACGAGGACCAGTCCGAACAAACCAAACAGATACTTTATTTTCATGTTAAACCTGCCCCCTTCATTAATTTAACTGCGCCATTTCCTTTTTGATTTGTTCGTTGGATAAATGTCCTGGCTGGGTTTTAACCAACTCTCCTTTTTCATTAATGAAAGCAGACGTCGGATAGCCGCGCACCTTGAATTTCTTAACAACCGTCCCTCCTTCATCGAAGAGGACTGGGAGGTGGTCTGTATTGTCCACACCTTTGAACCACTTCATAAACGCTTCCTTATCCTTTTCATTGTTGTAGCCTGGCGCAACAATCGTTAGCACCTTAAAATCCGTATCTTCCCCAGCAAGCTTGTTCACATCGTCAAGCCCTGACAAACAAATTGGGCACCAGGATGCCCAGAATTTCACATAAACTTTCTTGCCTTCATAGTCGGCGAGGTCCACAGTCTTACCGTTCATATCTTCTAAGGCAAACAGTGAATCTTTTTTACCTTCGTCAGTAGTTTTTGAGCAGGCACCAAGTACAACAGCAACAGCCAGCAAGATAAACAGTTTCTTCAACATAATAGCTGCCTCCATTTATTGCGGAATAAGAGTCGTAAAGAAATTCAACTGATTCGTCATGAGGAAAATCCCCATAATTACAATGACTACGCCACCTGCAATGCGGATTTTTTGCATATGAAGTTGGACTTTTTTAGCTTGCCGGAGCAACACATCCGAGAACACTGCAAGCAAAAGAAACGGAATCAACATGCCCAGTGCATACACTAGCATGAGAAACGCACCATACGCCGCCTGTCCTTCACTTGCAGATAGCCCTAGCACCGCACCAAGAATTGGCCCGATGCAAGGCGTCCAGCCGAAACTGAAGGTGAATCCGAGCAAATACGTACCAACGAGATCCCGCTTGCCGCTCCGCTTCAAGTTGAGCTTATTCTCCCGCTCTAGAAAAGAAATACTGAACAGCCCCGTCTGATGCAAACCAAGTAAAATGACTACAATGCCGCAGACAATTAGAAACCCATCCGTATTGATCAAGCTACCAAGCGCCCCAGCACCGAATCCTAGCAGGACAAAACTCGTCGACAGCCCCAAGACGAAGACCACTGTTTTAAAAATCAGCCACGGGTTAATTATTAACTTGCCAACTGTTAGTTGTCGCCCTCTCCCTACAGCCGTTTCACTGCCAGATGAAAGGACTGACACATAGACAGGTAAGAGTGGCAAGATACACGGACTGAGGAATGAAAGTATCCCGGCTAGAAGTACCGAGCTTAGAACCAGCTGCTCTCCAATCATCCTTTACACCTCCCTATTTTAAATGACTATCTTTAGTGTATCCGGAGTGAATAAGAAATCGTATAGAATAACTTACGGAGAATCTTAGAAATGATAAGGTAAGGGTGAACTGACACCAATAAACTGATAGATGATGTAAAAATACCTTTACTTAACGTTGCCTTATACCTCTTCTCTGTACAGCTAAAAGTGTCTGATTACTTGAAGTCTAGCTAGGAGTAAATATGTGGGATGAAATTAACAGATCAGACCCCTGCTAGGGAACTGAGGTAAAAGGAATGTTATTTAGACGTCCTAACGTCCTCGCACTTCCTTTTTTCGTGAATATACGCCCGTTACCGTTAACTTATAGCTATTGCTTACTAAAATATACAAAAGAAACGTTTTGTTCCGAACTTTTCAAGTATAATGAACCATAATCAGATTATGCATACAATACTTGTTGAAGAGAATTCTATACGTAGGACGAAAAAACAAAAAATGAGGTTACAAAATGAGTAAAATAAGTTTCGCGGATTACCATATAAGCGAAGAAATAAAAAGAGCACTGGCTGTGTTAAAATACGATACCCCAACAGAGGTTCAGCGTGAGGTTATTCCATTAGCATTGAAAAATCAAGATCTCGTCGTAAAAGCTCAAACAGGAAGCGGCAAGACGGCCTCTTTTGGTATCCCTGTTACCGAAAAGGTTGAATGGGAAGAAAAAAGGCCACAAGCCTTGATTCTTACTCCAACTAGGGAACTAGCCGTTCAAGTTCGCGAGGATATAACGAATATTGGAAGGTTTAAACGCATTAAAGCAGTCGCCGTCTATGGAAAGGAACCTTTTGCGAAACAAAAAGATGAATTGAAACAAAAAACACATGTAGTCGTTGGTACACCTGGACGGGTCATGGACCATATCGAACGTGAAACACTGGTCTTGGATCAAATCAAGTATCTGATCATAGATGAAGCTGACGAAATGCTTAACAAAGGTTTCATTGATGAAGTGGAAGCGATTATTAAGAAACTGCCTTCAAACCGTGTCAGCATGGTCTTTTCTGCTACCTTGCCCAAAGATGTTGAGAACCTTTGCCATGAGTATTTGAAAGAACCGGTTCACATTGAGATTGAGTCAACTGGAGTAACGGCCAGTACGATTGAACATTTGTTAATGCATGTAAGACAAGAAGAAAAGCTTTCACTCCTTCAGAACGTCACAGTTGTAGAAAATCCGGATAGCTGTCTCATTTTCTGCAGAACCAAAGAGCATGTTGAAGCTGTGTATAGCGAACTGAATGAAGCTGGATATGCTTGTGAAAGGCTTCATGGAGGATTGGAACAAGACGACCGATTTGCAGTTATGGAAGGTTTCAAATTGGGGAGCTTCCGCTATCTCGTGGCCACCGATGTAGCTGCCAGAGGCATTGATATTGATAACGTGACACTTGTCATCAACTATGACGTCCCTATGGAAAGAGAGAGTTATGTACACCGAACCGGCAGAACCGGCCGCGCTGGAAATAAAGGAAAAGCCATTACATTTATGACACAGTTTGAAGGAAAGTTTATTAATGCAATTGAAAAATACATCGGCTTTGAAATACCGGTTATAGAAGCTCCTAGCCAGAGGGAAGTAGCTAATGGAAAAACTGCTTTTGAAGAAAAACGGAGCGGCAGACGAATTGTAAAAAACAATAAAACAGCCCGTATCAATCAAGATATTCTGAAACTCCACTTCAACGGTGGCAAAAAGAAGAAAATCCGTGCTGTTGATTTTGTTGGAACGATTGCAAAAATTCCCGGAGTCACAGTAGAGGATATTGGCATCATCACCATCCATGACCAAATGTCGTATGTTGATATTCTGAATGGAAAGGGATCACTCGTGCTGCAAGCCATGGAGAATACGAAGATTAAAGGCAAGAAGTTGAGAGTAAGTAAAGCTATTAAATAGTAAAAACCTTTAACTCTCTCAATTGAAAGAGTTAAATTGGAAGTACATGAAGGTGTAGTCTTCTCTTAATGAGAAGACTACACCTTTTTGAGTAAACTCTATAAAAGAAAAACATCTGCCTTAGGCTTCCATGTAAGGAGAAAAAGGAAGACGTTTTCCAACACCTAATTGTAATACAGATTCTCAGTCGGATATACTGGGTCATTCGTGATGTCAATTCCAAGCTTCTTAAAGGTCTGTTCGTTTTCCCTATTCAATATAACCGTAGAATGAGCTTGTGTGTCCTTTAAATTCGGCAGTTGCTTATAAGCCAGCTCAGAAGTAGGATTTGTGACAGCACTCATTGCCAGTGCAATCAACACTTCATTAGCGTTTAGTGTCGGGACTCGGCTGTTCAAATCCTCGGTTTTCAACCGTTGAATCGTCTGCAAAATCATCGGTGACAACAAATCAATTTCATCGGAAATATTGGCTAATTTCTTCAACCCATTCAGAATCGACGCTGCCGATGCATCCATCAAAGTTGTCGTTCGACCAGTGATCATCTCGCCATTTGGCAGTTCTATCGCAATTACGACTTGCAAATTCGTACTGTCCAGTCTCTCTTGGATTGCTTTCGCATAATTACGGGCCGGCAATACAGGAGCCCGATCCTCTTTCTTTAAGTCAGTCTCTTCCAAAATCACTTGCATATGGCGCACACTATCTTCATCGACAATCCCTTTTTTATAGTCGTTCTCTACGACGAAACTGCGACGAATGATTTCCTGCCTGGCAGCTTCCTGCACGACCATATCGTCGGTGATACCCGATTTCAGACGGTTAACGCCCATATCGGTCGGTGAGCGGTAAACAGACTCTTTACCAGTAATCCGTTCAATAATTCGTTTGATGACAGGGAACGTCTCCATATCACGATTGTAATTGACCGCTACTTTGCCGTATGCTTCATAGTGATAATTGTCAATCATATTCACGTCTTTCAAATCGACGGTAGCCGCTTCATAAGCGATGTTTACCGGGTGCTTTAATGGCAAGTTCCAAACCGGAAAAGTCTCAAACTTGGCATAGCCGACTTTATTCCCCAGTTTATTCTCATGGTACATTTGGTTAAGGCAGGTTGCAAGCTTTCCGCTGGCTGGGCCAGGTGCCGTTACTACCACGATTGGCTTAGTCGTTTTAATATAGGGATTCCTCGCAAATCCTTCCTCACCAATGACCGCGTCCACATTTGTCGGATAACCTTTGATATCACTGTGGGTATAGACGCTAATTCCGCTTCTCTCAAGCTTGGTCATAAATACTTTGGCTGTTGGCTGTTCTTGATAACGAGTAAGCAAGACACTGTTGACAGAAATGCCATATGCCCGGTATTCATCGATTAAGCGCAAGACATCTTGGTCATAAGTGATACCGTAATCTTCACGGACTTTGTTCCGCTCGATGTCTCCAGCGTACACACAGATGATGATTTCCGCATTATCTTTCAGCGTATTCAATAATTTGATTTTGGCATCTTCATCAAATCCAGGCAAGACACGCTTAGCATGTTTGTCACCTATCAATTTTCCGCCAAATTCCAAGTAAAGTTTATCATACTGCTGCACCCGTTCTAGGATGTAGGCAGATTGCTCTTGCAAATATTTCTCCGAATCAAATCCAATTTTTTTCATTTAATTTCCGCCCGCCTTCTATACTTCAAGCTTTCCCTTAAACCGCTAGATAAAAGCGCCTTAAGAGAGACTACTAAACTAAAATACATCTTTTATCATTATAAGGCTTTTAAAAAAATAGACAAAGGAAAACTGGCCCAATCATTTCAATGATTGGGCCAGTCTAATAGGTGCATTCGCATTATTATCGAGGTTTTAGAGTTGGTAGAGCATGGAGATTTCTAAGGAATTCACTAGTAGAATACGTGTTAAATAGATGAAAAAGCAACTTACCCACTTAGCAATGAACGAAGTGAGTAAGTTTTTGTGATCCTGTATGCTCCTGCCTCTCCTGAGGATCATCTATCAGCATAGGTTAGGTATCAGTACTATGATATTTATTGGTTAAACCCAATGTAACAATAAAACTTCAATAATATATTTCCCCGATACTCTCTGAAGTATAGTCCTAGCCTGACCTTAAACATTTTTAACTAACTACTTCTTTCCCTAAATCAGTTATCATATATTTCACGGAACCACCACTTCTATCCTTTTTAAGATAATAATAGTCCTCTTCTAATTTCTTAGTTAACCATCCTATTTTTTGTACAGAAGTATCTAATTCCTGAGCCATATCTTGAGCAGTTACCTCTGCTCCCTTTAAAACTGCCAAGCTTAGAAACCTATATTGCTCTACCTCTAATAGATTTGATTTCTCACTAGCTTCTATTGCCCTTTCTTCAAGATCATTATATATTGGTACTTCTTTTACTGATTTTGGACTCATACATTTTAGACAATTCATTTCATATCTTTGTAACATAGGCAACTCTTCTAAGTCGAATACATTATTGCATTCTGGATTACTACATTGTATTTTTTTTGTCTCATTAATAAATTTATTTACAACGGGGTTATAGTTAAAAGGGCTTTCAATAAAATATGTTCGATATTCATTACCACTGGGCTTCCCCCACCTAATATTTTCATATAAAGCAAGACCGTAATTTAATGAATATATAGAAACCTTTTTACCAGATTTATTTGACATTTCATTATATTTGCTTATAAAAAAATTTAATTCCAGAGAAGAAAGTAAGTTCTCATATTCAGTTGAAACATGAAAATGACTACAGTATGGATTAGAACGATCTTTATCAAAAATAACAGCCTCATATTTATTGGTTCTAATACCACTTTTGATTTCCTTTGCTTTCGAGACAATTAGCCCATTTAAATGTTCTAACTGAAATCTTTCAATTCTTTCGGAGTAGGTCATTAATGCTGATTGCCCCTCTCTAAAGAATAATCGTAACCTCTCATCAAATAATCTTTTTGAAGCATCAAATAAATTATTGATTGTAATAAGTTTACCTTGATATAATGATGCATCCTTAGCATAATCTAATATTAAACCTATATGTCTAACTACATTTAATGTCATTTGAAAAATTAATTTGTAATATTCCTCGACAGATACTTTACTTGTGTCAAAAAAATCTGATATTTCTTTACCAGTATACACATCTAATCTTTTTTCAATAATTCTTCTAGTATAATCTAAAGCACTTGATTCCATATCACTTCGTTTATCATACCTATATAACTGATAATAATCTAAATACCTAATATCGATTTTTTGTCTATCAAGTTCGCCCAGTTCCACCCTTCCAGGGTAAGCTGAAATTTTTAATTTTATAAAGTTATCAGAATTATTATTCAAGGTATTTACTATCAAGTCACAAAACATTCTCAGTGCTGTTTGATCAATTTCAGAATAATCATCCAATATAACGAATAACCTTTTTAATTTCATCTCTTCTAAAACATTTTTTATTTCCTCTATTATTGTTGTTACTTCGAATATTCTAGCAAAAACTCTATTATATTGTTTTTCATCACCTTCCATAGTGCTTTGTTTATTTTGTAAGGAAGTATTCGATTGAATACCCGCGACTATACCATTTTTTGACACTTGTCCATTCCCACCAAAGGTTGAACTTTCGCCAGCTTCGGCTGAAATTGATGTTGTGGATTTATTAGTGACTTCTTGTATTGTCTGTAGTTCTATTTTTTGCAAATGTTCATTATTAGATATTCTTTCTTTAATTGCTGTCAACTTTTTTATTGTAGAATTCTGTTTAGCTCTCCCCACCTTAGACATTAATTTATCCCAAAGAGAAGCATAACTCTTTTCAATTTCTTTTATTAATTCCGTAATAAAATCAATAATAAATTTCCTTTGAATAGAGTATATTTCCACCTCACTTTGTTCTCTTAAACCTAAGTAATTTATAGTAGTATAATTTCTTTTTGCTTTATCAAAAATGTTTTTTACATCAATGTAACATGTTATAATATCTTGTTTACTTCTAAGTTCATTTTGCATCCTCATAAATACCGTGGATTTACCAGTACCTTTTCTTCCAATTAATACAGTAGTATTATCTTTTAAGCAAAGATTAAGAATAGCATCATTATCCATCGGATCTACATATAAGCTATTTAATAAATCTCTATTCTTATTATCTACTAATTCATACCTTCTATATTGCCTTAATGATTCCACTGCTTTTTCGAAGTTTTCCAGGTCTTTACTAGTTAACACATTATCCCTCCAATTTTGGAATCTAGTATTTTAATTAATAATAGGAAAAAATCCCCTTTTTGTAAATAAAGGAAATTAAAAAATATAGGAAATAACAACTGGACTTTGTATTATTTAACTGAATTTAGTAACATCAATATTATCCATTCTTAGATTTCAAAAATAGAATTTATATCTTGGTTAAGATAAAAATTCTACAAAAAAGTAGAAGGATATACAAAATTGTCTATCCTTCTACTACAATCTTTTTGCTATTATTAAGATTTCTTTAACTTTTCTCTTCTTTTCCTCTTTTCTCCCCATCGTACTATGATGATGTAATGCCCTTTTTATCTTTATTTCATATAATAAATCTTGGTTAAGGATTTCACAAAATTGATCGTCAGTTAAAAGAACAGTATCATCAATATATATATCCTCTAGTTCATTTAACACTAATTGATCTTCAGCATATGGAATAAGAATTTTTCTGATTTTATTTATTTGATCTTCATTATCAATATTATTTAAATCTACACAAGCTTGTACAATTAAGTCGGTAAAGCTTATTGCATTAGTCTCACTGTCGCTATAACTTAGTACGAGTTCCATTTTTTTTTCTCCAACCAGGAAAAATAATTGGTGAAATGCTGATACCACCTCTCTACTCTTACAAAAAGGTGATTGGTGACGATCCTCTCTATATCTACCTTTATATGCTACTTTGGGATAGTCATATCTTACTAAGGTTTCTAATACATGATAAAACCTTGAATAATGAACGAGCCCATATGGCGGATCTGCGTATACAAGAGTTCCCTCTTCTAAATTATTCAAACATTCTACATAGTCAAGTGTTGTCACTCTATATTTTAAATCCGTTTCACATAATGCCTCTCTTATCTCATTGAATTTACGTATAAAATAATCTTTAATATTCTTTGTCCTATAACTTTGAATATTATTCATTGATTTTTCATCTTTTGCATCTCTATATTGTGCGTAATGACCCGTACTTTGTGAGTTATATGCCATTGCAAACATTAAGGAAGACATTATTGCCAAATATAGAGGCCTATTATCTTTGAAACTATCTGCTACAAATTTAATAGAATCAATCCATATGCACTGTTCATAATTCCAATAGGTGCCTGAGTAATATTTAGTAAAAAGATAGTAATCATCAAAATCACTAAACTTCTCAAAATTTATTAAAAGTCTTTGTTTTTCCTCTATTTCATTAAATTCTCTCAATGATAAATCCTCTTTATAAATAAAAGATTTTTCGAATTGTGGGAATCTCTTATGGAAATTGCTTACCCTATTATTTACTCTCTCAATTATAGATTCGACTGCAGGATATGAGTCCCAATCATATTGAATTAAATATGTTTCTGCTAATATCTCAGAATATGCCTGAATATCATTAGAAATAACTTCCGATATTCCTCTTAGTGCACCTGATAATGTTGCAGAGCCTGCAAATAAGTCACAGATTGGCTGCCCCTTGTGATGAATATCACTTATACCACCTATTATAAAATCTAGTATTTCATTTTTAGCTCCCATATATTTAATAAAATTAGGGATTCTTTCATTCATATTTACCATAATGATCTCCCCTATACTTCTTAACTTATTTATTATATCAATAATTTCTTATAAAATCCTTTATTGTTTAAATGGAGAAAAAACGTCTATTACCTCATTTTTACTGAAGCTCTTATAGTAATCGTTAACAAAATTCACATTTTTTATTTAACTCGCTAAATAAAAGGTTTTCTAATCCTGAATATGAACAGGTGGAGAAAACAATCGTTTTCTCCACCTGTTCATATTCTACATTTTATTAATGCAGATCATATATTAAAAGGGACACCAATATCTATAGTATAGTCATTATATAACTACCTACATGATGAATTATTATATAAGTGCTCCTAATCTAAAAAACAACAAACAAAATTGATATATTTTACCGTTATTTATGATACGGTCCCCCCCGATTAATCCTAAACCCACGATAAACCTGCTCCACTAACACCAATCTCATCAATTGATGAGGAAACGTCATCTTAGAAAAACTCAGTGCATAATCACTTCGTTGTTGTACCTCTTGGCTTAGTCCCAATGATCCACCAATCACAAAGGCGATCTTACTCTTTCCGTAGGTGGCGAGTTCGTCCATTTTCGTAGCGAGTTGTTCTGAGGTAAGCATCTTACCGTTGATTTCGAGCGTAATGACATATGTGTCAGGACTAATATGTGCTAGGATGCGCTCTCCTTCTTTTTGCTTAACAATTTCCCCCTCTGCATCGCTCATAGACTCTGGTGCTTTCTCATCTGGTACTTCTGCAATTTCGACCTTGGCGTAGGGGCCGAGGCGTTTCAAGTATTCCTCGATGCCTTGCTTCAAATATTTTTCTTTTAATTTACCTACTGTGACGATGGTTATTTTCATAAAATCCGTCCGTTCTGTGATGTACTGTGAATTTTCATATTACCACGCTATGATTATACTTATTTTTATTTCTCTCTAAACACGTCAAATTTCCCTTGGTCTTTCTTAATCTGCCTATGTATTAATAACATCTTCTATTTTCGAAAACTTTTTCTCGGCTTTACTTTTAAGCACATACTTGTTGGATACACCGATAATATTTACTATCACCAATAACCTTCTATTCATTTACGGGGTCTTGGTTATTGGCTCGAAGCTCTTCTTACGAAAAATGCTTTAAAGCCTCTCGTTTACTAAGTGGCTTTAATGAATGTTTAGAGACAAAGTCTTTCACTTGATTAGAGTGTGTCTTTGCATATTCACGCAATGACCAACCGATTGCCTTTTGTATGAAGAATTCATTACTGCTCGCTCTTCTTAAAATATACCTGAATAGACGTTCTTCATCTGTTTTTTCTTTATACTTTAGTTGATATATAATTGCTGATCTTTGTAACCAAAAATTCTCATCTTCGATCCACTTATCAGCATATAAAGGCACAAGTTTGGGGTTCGCTAAAAACATATATCCAAATATACGTGGCGAAAGTGTATCTACCGTCTCCCACCATGACTTCTTTACAATTAAAGTAGATAGCCATGACATATCACTTACGGTAAGGTGCTTTTTTACCTTTTCAATAATATCTAAGGCTGCTTGCTGGTATTCACGTTCTGGCAAGTCCCAGAGAGCATAAATGATATTTTTTAGCTCATCTTCTTCAGGTAGCCCATTTGCTCTTAATACTTGTTTTATTAAATTGCGACGAATCGGAGCCCGGATACCTAAAAATTCAAACTGATTTCTTAAATACTTTTTGGACCATCCAGCATAATCTGCATCAGTATGTTCCGAAAAAGTATTAATAATTTCTTGAACATATAGGTAGCCATTCATAAAATCTTGTCACCTTTCACTATTTCCCCCACCTTGATTTGCATATGATTTAACTCTGTATTTTACAGACCTTCATTACTATAGACTATCACGATTAAACAAAGGCTCACTAAACATAACCGTTATTTCAGTCCCTTTTCCAAGCTCACTTGTTACCTGAATTTTAGCTTTATGTAAATCAACAATCTTCTTTACAATCGGCATACCAAGTCCATTGCCGCCTGAATTCCGGTTTCTCGATGGATCAGCTTTGTAAAATCTTTCAAACAGATGCATCCTCGTTTTCTCGCTCATTCCCATACCGCTGTCAATGATTTTCACAACTACGTGATGATCCGACGTTTCGAAGGCTTTTACCTTAATGGTACCTTCTTTCTTTGTGAACTTAATGCTGTTGTGTAATAAATTAATCCATACTTGTTCCAATAGATCCCCATCCGCAGTGATCGTCAGGGGTTCAAGTGAAATATCCATGTTCAGCTCTTTCTCTGACCACTGGGGTTCATTTGCAAGGATAATATGACGAAGCTGATGATCCAGGCGATAGGCCTTCAGTTCGCAAGGAACATAGTCAGATTCCAAAGCTGTTAGTTTTAAGAGATTATCGCTTAATTTCGAGAGCCTAATACTTTCCGTCTCAATGATCTCCAAGTAGTGAATCCGCTCTTCATGCGTTAGGTGTTCATTCTTTAATGCATGGGCGAATCCGCTAATAGATGTGAGAGGTGACTGGATTTCGTGAGAGACATTTGAAATAAATTCCTGACGCATTTCCTCCATTTCACCGAGTCGATCGGCCATATGATTCATGCTATCAATAATCTTCGTATATGGATGTTCTCTCCCCTTAAATTGATTACGATAATAGGAAAGGTCGATACTGAAATTCCCTTCTGCCATCATTCTCATCGCTTGAATTATCGGGTGCAAGAATTTATCTTGGCGCTCTCGTACGAATTTGATTTTTGAAATGTAGTGTATACTACAACCAAATAGGAACATCCCTAGAAGAGCAGTAAGCAGCTGCCTTGCTAGCTCGTGAGGTGTCCAGTGAATAGCGCTGTAGAGAAATGCTGTTAACCAATAAGCAAGAGACCAGCATAATAGTAAAGATACAACACCGATTAAAAATCCTAAAATACGTTTCACTGCTTCAGGTATCTTCAATGTTTCATCTCCAAACGATATCCAAGTCCGCGAATAGTCGTGATGATGAATGGACAATCTTCATTTACGAATCGTTGCCGTAGACGTTTGATATGTACATCAACAGTACGCTCATCTCCCTCATAGCCGAACCCCCAAATATCTTCAATTAGCTGTTCCCTTGAAAAAGTTTTATCCTGATGTGTAGCCAGCTTGAATAAGATTTCAAATTCTTTAAGCGGCAAGGTTAGATCATGGTCCTTGAAATATATTTTGTAAGATGTGCGATCAATAACGATGTCCCCTATTTCAATCTGGTTAGAGAGGTTAATTTGGTAGCGCTTGAGTAATGCTTTAACCCTAGCGACCAGCTCTGCTGCGGCGAATGGCTTCACCAAATAGTCATCTGTTCCAAGATCGAAGCCTTTTACTTTCTGCGCTGTTTCTCCTTTTGCCGTAACCATTAGAATAGGCAATGAGTCGGAATAATACGTTCGTACCTCTTGGCAAAAAGTCCACCCATCCATATTTGGCATCATAATATCAAGAATGATGAGATCAATTTTATCATTTTCAAGTATTGCTAATGCTTCTTGTCCATCTGTTGCTTCTGTAATATCGAGTCCTTCTTTCGAAAGTAAGACGTGAATCAATTCACGGATATTGGGATCATCATCAACGATTAATATTTTTGGCATGGTTGTTCATTCCTTTATATATGTTAATCTTCTCCTTTTAATAGAGCGTTATTCCACAGTAGTTCCAGCTTGCTATAGATTACTCTAAATACAGGATACAATAGGTTGAGATTTTATAACAAAGACCAGGGACACGCTCAATTGCTGATTGTGCACCTGGTCCTTTTTTTCATTATCTAGTTGGTATTAAGTACGTCTCATGTATGCACGAACAGTAATTGGTGCGAAGATCACGACAATGACAGCTGCTCCAATAAGAGAGGCAAATAAGTCCCAGCCGACCGTTCCGCTATTAGCAAGATCTCTGACAGCAGTAACGAGATGAGAGATTGGGTTGATTTTCACGAACCACTGTAACCAGTCGGGCATTGTATCTGCTGGTACAAATGCGTTAGAAAGGAACGTTAGCGGGAATAATATAATCATCGAAATCCCTTGTACGCTTGATGCGGTACGTGCGATAACGCCAAAGAAAGCGAAGATCCAGCTAATTGCCCAAGCACAGACAATAACGAGTAAGGCTGCGATGATAACAGATCCCAAGCCGCCTTCAGGACGGTAGCCCATAATATAGCCCATTGTGAGCGTAAGGACAGTGGCAATTGTATATCGGACTGTATCTGCAAGCAGGGCGCCCGCTAATGGTGCAATCCGTGCAATTGGCAGTGACTTGAACCGGTCGAAAACACCTTTATCCATATCCTCACGTAATTGGGTACCGGTAACGACCGAGGTCGTAATAACTGTTTGAACGAGAATACCAGGTATGATGACTGGTAAGTAACTTTGGACATCTCCTGAAATAGCACCACCAAAAATATACGTAAACATCAATGTAAAGATAATCGGCTGAAGGGTTACGTCGAATAATTGCTCAGGTGTTCGCCTAATCTTGAGCAAGCCACGGTAAGCCATTGTTAGTGAGTTGCGAATTGATTGGCCGAAGCTTGTTTTGTTACGCATACGACGCTCGGTTTCTATACTTTCTCTCATCCTTCTATCCCTCCTGCTTGTTTTGATTTATCGGATGCTTTAGCTGTATTCTCATCTGAATCTTTTCCTGTAATAGTAAGGAAAACTTCATCAAGTGTCGGTTTCTGTACACTAAGCTCCGCAAGCTGAATACCTGACTGACGGAAGGCAATAAGCAGATCCGTAACCTTATCAGCATCTGCCATTGGGGCTGTGATTTTCCCACCCTCTGGTGAAACAACGGATTGTACCTTAAGCACTTCTTCTACCTTCTGACGCGCATTTTCGGTATCCTCAGGATTCTGAATGCTTAATTGCAATGAAGAAGTACCAATGGATCCTTTTAACTCATTTACGGTACCTTCTGCAACAACACGCCCTTGGTCAATTACTGCAATCCGGTCAGCCAATTCATCTGCCTCTTGTAAATACTGCGTCGTTAACAGAACAGTAGAGCCTGAATCAACTAAGCGGCGAATTGTATCCCACATTTGATTACGCGTTCTAGGATCGAGTCCGGTCGTTGGTTCATCTAAGAAAATAAGTGGTGGCTGAGCAATCAAGCTTGCTGCTAGATCTAGTCGGCGACGCATCCCTCCAGAGAAGTTCTTCAGCGGTCGTTTTGCGGCTTCCGTTAGACTGAATTCCTCCAATAATTGTGCTGCTTTTTGCTTCGCTTCTGCACGACCAAGACCAAGCAATCTAGAGAAAATGACCAGATTCTCCGTGGCACTAAGCGACTCATCAACTGATGCATACTGACCCGTAACGCCGATCAATTGACGTACAATCTGTGACTCCTTCGCCACATCATGCCCGAAGATATGTGCAGAACCTTCGTCTGCTCTAAGCAAAGTTGCCAACATGCGGATTGTTGTTGTTTTGCCTGCGCCATTCGGTCCAAGCACACCGTAAATTGATCCCGCCTTCACATTAAGATCTACACCATCAACTGCACGGTGGTTGCCGAATTTTTTAACAAGCCCTTGTGCTTCAACAGCCAAATCGCCATTATTCGGAGTTATTTTATTACTATTTATATAATTCATGTTTTCTCCTCCCGTTTCATTAGCAGTTCTAAACATTTAAGAAAATATCCTCTCAAAGTGTTGTTTAACTGTTCCTGTAATGAATCATACAACAAATATATGAACTCAATATGAATTGTACGTTGTTAACCCTAGACTCTTATGATCGGAATCTAAAATAACAACTGAAAATATATTAAATACACACACGAAATATACTTGTGTTTTTAATTATAAACACAGGGTACAAACGTAAAAAAGGAGGTATGTAAAGATGCCCTTTAACTACAATCTTGATTACAGCAATATTGATATGCGTGAACATCCTGAATTATATAAAGTTGGCAGAGGCGAGCAAGGTGTACTGCTTGTAGAACCATATAAAAGTGAGATTTTGCCTTACTGGCGTTTTAAAACACCTGATATCGCAAAGAAATCTGCCGACAAAATCTATGAACTGTTTGAAATATATCGCAGTAACAATGATTTCATCGGTATGGACATCGCTAGGAAATTCATACAAATGGGCTACACACGGTCACGCCGTTATACGAATTATAAAGGTGGAAGAAAATATAACGAGAATGGCACAGTGAAAGAGAGGGAGATTGATCATGAGAAGGAGAAATCGGCTGAGATTTTCAAGCAACACTGGGATGCCATTCGTGCGGATAAAGATTATTTAAAGCGCAAAAAGGCACATCAAAAGATGTATGGATGAAATGTACTCGAAGGAGATCTTTAAATAAAAATAAGAGCCAAAGGATTTCTCCCTTGACCCTGTTCTCCAAATAGTCTATTTGGTTATAAACCTTTCAATATAACAGGACTTACCTTGAAACCCCTAGTCCTTACTGCTGCGTAGACAAAACCGATTCCGAGCCATATAAATCCGACTTTCAATGTCAATGGCGATAAATTAATAAATAGATATAAGCAAATTAGGAACCCGAGTGCTGGTAAAAGAAGATACCTAAAGAACTTCTTCTCTCCTTTACGGAAATAATAATAGGCAATAACGGACAGATTAACGAACATGAAGCCCATCAAACCACCGAAGTTCATTAACTCTGCGACAAACGATATTTGTAGAGCCAACGCCCCAACAACACTAATTGTTCCCATAAGCAAGATGTTGAGAATTGGTGTTTTGAACTTCGGATGCATGTACGTAAAAAATTTTTTAGGAAGTACTTCGTCCCGTCCCATACTGAACATAAGCCGTGATGCGCTCGCTTGTCCTGTAAGGCCCGCCGTAAAAGTCGACGCAATAATTGCTACCGTATAAATCGTTGAGAGCGCAGCTCCGCCCGCTTTATGTGCGATATCAAACAATGCTGTATCCTCTGAGATGAATGAATGCACATCAGGCCATACGAGCTGTGCTACATAAGCCTGTGCAATGAAGATCAAGCCGCCAATCAAGCAAGAGAGAATAGCTGCTTTCCACATGTCTCTTTTCGGATCAATTGCTTCTTCAGAGAGCGTCGTAATGCTGTCAAATCCGAGGAATGAGAAACAAGCCATTGCCGCCCCTCCAATCACAGCTGTTGTAGCAAACTGTTCATTAAAGAAGGGTGCAACTGATATTATGGCGCTCGCTCCATCTGCATTTGTTACAGATCTAATACAGAAGAAGATAAAGATTAACACGACTAAGCCCATAAAGAGCACGAGCAGATTATTCATCTTAACAGCCATCTCAATGCCCAAGATATTAATTGTCGTAATGACTGTTGCAATGATTAACACCCACACCCAATATGGCACAGCAGGCAAAAGGGCATTAGCATATGAGGCACCAACCATGAAGACAATTAACGGTACGAGTACATAATCCATGAACATCGCCCATCCGGCAAAGAAGCCGAGATGCGGGTTGATAGAACGCTGTGTGTACGTATAAGTAGAGCCAGCAACTGGGAAAGCTGCTGCCATGCGTCCATAGCTATACGCAGTAAACATCATCGCAATCATGGCGATGAGATATGCTAAAGGCAACAATCCGCCAGTTGAGGTTGCGGCAGAGCCATATATATATGCTGGTGCGATTGGTGTCATGAAGGCAATCCCATAGATAACGAGGTCCTTCAGCCCAAGCACTTTTTTGAATTGCGGTTCGTTCCCGCCTTTAATATCTGTACTCACTTAAGACAACTTCCCCTCATCAGGCTTTCTCTGTTGTTTTCTCAATCTGTTTGCTCATGAGTTCAATTGTTTCGTCCGTGCTCATAACTTCGCAGTAAATCGTATTCATGATCATGATTTCTGCATCATGCAATTCTTTCGTCGCTGCACAGCAAGCATCCTCTACAAGAATGACTTCAAATCCTGCATCAGCTAGGCTTCTGATTGTAGAAGCCACGCACTGGTCTGTTACAACCCCTGTGCAAATGACCGTCTCAATTCCCATATTACGAAGCAGGAATTCATAATTCGTTCCACTAAGTACACTATCTGTAGTCTTGTTCACAACAATCTCATCTTCTAAAGGCTTCAATTCATCGACCATTTCAGCTCCATAATGGCCGATTGGTAGCAAAATGTTATTCCAACCTGGTCGTCTCTGTACAGGCGATCTGTCACGACCGTCTTTATGATGGCAAGCAATTCGGCCAAATGTGACTTCCAGCTCCTCTTTTCTGAAAAAGTCGAGTAGTTTCTTGTTATTCGGAACAACGATGTCTTCTAGACGATCGTAGAAGTACGTCCATTGCTCCCACATGCCTTTCTCGCGTGCGACATCAGCATCACCGTAGTCTTTGCTAATAAACTGATTCTGCATATCGACAATTAAGAGTGCTGTTTTGCTTGGATCTGGCTCGATTTTGCTGTTGCCCGCTGGTTCGAATTGATAGTACAAAGTATTTTGCTGTTCCATGATGATTCCTCCTAAGTTGTAGTAAATGTATGAATGGGAGAAGAGCGATGTTGATCAAGGGTACTTATAAACACAAAAAAACCGCTAATATTTTCTTAGGCGAACCTAGAAAAACATTGCAGTCATTCCGAAGTCCCCAACTCTTATCTCCTACTGAGATAGCACAACCCGATGGCCAAAAAGGCAACCAGGACAGTCCTGCAGTTATTCACTACAGACCCAGCATGTACAGATGAGATCTGATACACACTTCGGCAACATTTCCTTCTCCTTGGCATCAAAGCATTCTCAAGCTACTCCAAGGACTAATAAATATTGCGCCTCTACCTCACTAAATAAAAGTGAGGTCTATTCAATTAACCCAAGTCTAGTTCAAAAAATAACTAAGGTCAATGGTACCGACATCCAGAAAAGTAAGGCTATTAAGTAATTTTTAATCATTACCATATTAAGAAATATAAAAATCCATAAAATGATAGAGCATTCGCTAAATTTTTGTTGCTAAATCATGTGAATTCATATTATATTTTATATATACATTAAAGCGCATAAATATTCATTTTAACTAAAGTCATATAATAGTCATATAAAAGGAGTTCATGGAGACAGATGCCTACATCTAAAGACAAACAACAAAACCTAACTCAATCAACGAAAAAACAGAAGAAGCCAATTAATATTAACGCGTTTGTCCTGCTCTTCTCTGTCATTATTATTGCAGCCATTCTCACATACATCATTCCTGCCGGTGAGTATGACCGTGTGGAGAAGGGTGGCCGGACAATTGTTACGCCGGGCTCCTTCCACTTTGTAGATTCCTCTCCTGCTGGATTCTTTGATATCTTCCGCAGTATTCATACAGGCATGGTCAATGCTGGCGGTATTATATTCTTCGTCCTAATTGTTGGGGGTGCTTTTGGCATTCTAAAAGCGACGGGTGCGCTAGATGCATTAATCTTCAGTTTGACGCGCAAAGTTACAAAGAAACAATTGATGATTATTCCTGTGCTTATGCTGTTCTTCGCAGTTGGTGGAACATTGATGGGGATGGCTGAGGAAACAATTGTGTATATCGCAATTATCACGCCTTTAGTCATTGGATTGAAGCTGGATGCAATTGTTGGCTTCGCTATTGTTTCACTTGGTGCGAATATCGGGTTCATGAGTGCTGTATTGAATCCTTTCAATATCGGAGTTGCCCAGAGTATTGCAGAACTGCCGACATTCTCTGGATATGGACTAAGACTAGCTTTACTTGCGACACTTTACCTTGCTGGTGTCTTATACGTCTATCGTTATGCGAAGAAAATCCAGAAGAATCCAAGCTTGCGATTCCTCGGTGATACACAAGGACATACAGAGGTTAAAGTAGCACCACAGGTTGAAATGACTGCTCGTCATAAATGGATTATGGGTCTCTTCCTATTGAATTTCGCTACATTGATCTTCGGCGTAATCAAGTACGGCTGGTATATCACAGAAATCGCTGGACTTTTCCTTTTATTCGGCATCATCATCGGGATTGTTGGAAAGCTAAATGCGAGTAAAATTGCTGATAGTTTCATCGACGGTGCAAGAGATTTAATCGGTGGAGCCTTAATCATCGGGTTCGCGCAGGCAATTCTTGTTGTCGTCCAAGATGGTAAAATTATTGATTCTGTACTGTTCTACGCTTCTACATTACTTAGCCATCTATCACCAACATTGAATGCAATCGGTATGTTCATTATGCAACTCTTCCTCAATTTCCTTGTTCCATCAGGAAGTGGACAAGCTGCACTAACAATGCCAATAATGGCCCCGCTTGCAGACCTTGTTGGTGTTACAAGACAGACTGCTGTACTTGCATTCCAGCTCGGTGACGGTATTTCCAATTCAATCTTCCCGACAGCTGGCATATTGCTTGCAGGCTTGGCTGTTGCAGGTATACCATTTACTAGATGGATGAAATGGGTTTTCCCATTCATTCTTATTGAGATCGGCATTGCGTTGATCTTCTTGATCATTGCACAAATGATTCATTACGGACCTTTCTAAAAGGTAAAACTTACTACCAACCAACAACGGAGGCACATCATGTTACAGACTAAATTCGCAGACTCAGAGCTTGTTGCTTGGGCAATAGAACAACGCAGACATTTTCATATGCACCCGGAGCTCTCCGGACAAGAATATGAAACAGCAGCATTCGTAAAAGCGAGACTCACGGAATTTGGTATTCCGCTCCTTGACGGGTTCTCCGCTCCTAATGTAATTGGCTATTTCAAAGGGACAGAAGGTAAGAAAACAATAGCATTACGTGCGGATATGGACGCACTACCGATTGTAGAAGAAGGAGACAGACCATACGCATCAAAGGTTCCCGGTGTTATGCACGGATGCGGCCATGATGGGCATACAGCTACATTACTTGCGGCTGCTAAATGGATGAGCGAGAATCCCGAACTTGTTCAGAACAATATTATTTTAATTTTCCAAAGCTCTGAAGAAGCATCTCCTAGCGGGGCAGAACAGCTCGTCAAAGAGGGCATACTAGATCAGGCAGATGTTATTTATGGCATACATTATATGTCGAATATGCCTCTTGGAAAAATCGGCTTCTCCACAGGATACGCTATGGCATCAAGCGATGATTTTGACATTACCATTGAAGGAAAAGGCGGACACGGGGGCAGCCCACATGAAACAATTGATCCGATCTATATTTCAACTCACCTCATTCAGGCATTCCAGTCAATTGTTAGCCGGAATATCAATCCTTTAAAGGGTGGCGTTATTTCCATCGGAGGATTGCAGGCTGGCAATTCATATAATGTTATCCCTGAAACAGTACAATTGAAGGGGACAATTCGTGCCTTGAGCTTTGAAGGTGCAGACCTGATGCATGAAAGAACGTCACAGCTTACAAAGTCCATCTGTGAAAGTTTTGGTGCAAAAGGACATTATGAATTCATTGTAGGCACACCACCTTTATACAATCATCCAGAAGCTTGCGATGTAGCGGAAGGCATTATTAAGGAAACATTCGGTGATGATGTGTTCTTGCCAATTGAGCCTGTATTCGGCGCGGAAGACTTTTCTTATTATTTGAAGGAAAAAACAGGCGCGTTTATCAACGTTGGTATGCAAGGGCCGAAGAGCCAGTATCCCCATCACCATCCGAAGTTCGACTTGGATGAAGACGCCATGCCAGCAGGAATTGAATTAATGATTCAGTTAGCATTACAAGGCTAAATTGTTTCTTTTTTGACTTACACGCGGTTTCTAACTTTAACCATCATATTTAGCTATGAACGTTGCTAAATATGGTGGTTTTTATTCGTGATCCTGTAAATTATTACGCTTATATTTAATGTTACCAGGCAGTTTTTTAAGTCTGTTCCAAGCTTCAATTGCTTCCCCACGACTTCTCCCTTTATTTACAGGATCACTAAAGAAATCACGCATAAATTGATTGTACTCAAATTGGGGTGCAATTTGTTTTTTATACGAAGGTGCTTTCATTCTTTCCTTTTCTTCGTACCAGGCATCAACAACATCGCGGTATGTCCTTCCAATATTAGCTTTGAAGTAATTTTGAATATATGTTGAAAAGTGAAATTCTTCGCCAATTGCCTCTTTAAAAAAGGCTCTTACTTCTTGGCTGCACCGATGATTTTCTTCAATTACTGTATCAAGGCTTAATTCACGCTTATTTTGCACTTTCTTATTGGCACTTCGTTTTCTTATGGGCTTGATTATCTCTCCGGTCAAAAGAAATGTCTCAATTCTATTGGATATCTCTATTTTCGAACCAGTAGCACTCATTCCATTTTCTCTGCAAAATGATTGTAATTCCTCTTTGAGCCAATAGTAATCTTTAAAAATCTCTACACTAGTCAGTTTAGATAATTCAGGTCGCATATATGACACCTCCAATATTCCTCATCTCATTATAGAACATTTGTTCCTTTTATTCAATTTGAGAACTAATTTTTCACTATATAAAAGGGGAAAGTTAGCAGTGTACAGAATTTAATTCAAGGATGTATCTATATTACAAAAAGGGCAGTGATCTAGATGAAAAATTCCACAGAACAACTCAATAATTTATTGGAGAGCATAAATTTCAACGGTGTCTTACTATTGGCTGAAGGAGAAAACATACTGTTTCATAATGCATATGGTTATGCCGATAGGGAGAACAACAAACATATGGAACTTGATTCCGTATTTGAACTGGCTTCTTTATCGAAACCTTTTACTGCTACGGTCATTGTTATACTTACTGAGAAGGGATATTTATCACTGAATGATCTCGTTTCTAAATGGATTAAAGGCTTTCCATATGCAGGTGTAACAATCGAGCATCTATTGAATCATACTTCGGGGATTCCTGAATATATGGAGCTTCTCATAGAACATTGGGATCATAGTAAAACTGCTAAAAATAGCGATGTTCTTGCACTATTGATTGCTAAAAAACCTGAAATATATTTTGCTCCTGGAGAAAATTGGGCCTATACGAATACCAACTATGTGATACTAGCTCTAATCATTGAAACAGTTTCAGGCATGCCGTACGCAACATATTTGAGCGAAGAGATTTTCCTTCCGCTTAGAATGAAACATAGCTATGTAAACGATGGTCAAACATTTTCAAAACTTGATGTCGTTGGCTATACCTATGACGCCTATTTAAATGATTATGAGCGTGCAGTGGAGAACCCCGATTATGCTTATGTTACTTATATGGCTGGGATTCAAGGGGATGGCGCAGTACATTCCAATGTACAAGATCTTCTTCGTTTCGATCAAGCTTTTCATACAGGTAAGCTCATTGGAAAAGGTATGCTGAAACAAGCGCTTACTCATGTCGAGTCTATCCCCAATGGACCAATTGGCTATGGTTGGGGATGGATTATAGAACATAGTGATGATTATGGGCTTATAATTGGACACAATGGCGGCTGGTCTGGATTCTCCACACGCATGTCCCGCTATATAGATCATGACAAAACGTTAATCTATTTATGTAACGAGGAAATGGAACCTGCATTTGAGCAACAGTTGCTTGATGCAATTACAAATATACTGTTAGAACTTCCATATAATAAGCCAAATGAATTGAAAAACAAAGTGGCAATCCAAGTCGATATGCAAGACTGCAAAGATTTTGTCGGCACATATGTATTTCCCGATGAACCTCATGTCTATGCTGAAATATTGTTTCAGAACGGTGAACTTTACCTTCAAGTAACTGGACAAGTTAAAGTGAAGCTGTATCCTGAATCTAAAAGAGTATTCTTCATCAAAAATATAGGGATTACGTTGCGATTTGTTACATATGAGGGTAATGGAGCAAGGGAAATCCTGTTTGAAGAAGGAGAAGAAACAATCGTCTTGAAAAAGTTATAATCCATTCAGTTTAGCCCGTTCTGGGATTTTTTTATATGAAAAAGGGAATGTTATCAAAATAAGATGCATCAAGAGGAGGATTTCACATATGAGCAAGCATTTTCTAACAATGAAGGAATTGGATGAACAGCTGAAGTCTATGCAGGGCAAAGAGATTGAAGTGACCAAAATGGAGCAAAAAGACCTTGATGTCGTGCATATTGTGTTGGATAAGGTTACGTATGACAAAGATATTTTCCGTTTAGATGATTATGAGGCGAGATATACACTAGAACTGCATGGTGTTGGAACAATTGAAACTGATAAAGGCAATGCGGTTCCGCTCCCATCTCCTGTTTATGAGATTCCACTAGATCACAAAACGATGCGTGAGTGGGATGGCGACGAGCTCGTCATCTCAACAGAACGAGGCGTGTACAAGATAGCAGTTGTATAAGTTATGAAAGACCGGACAGCAGGTGCTACACCAGCTGTCCGGTTTTTATTATAAGTAGGTAATATCCACGTAAATATGAAATCCGATAAACAAAATGGATCTATGTTCATTAAGTAAGAAGTGGGTAATAAATCGTCAGGCTTAAACAAGTCATTTCCTCTCCAGAATGATAGTAGCTATGTAGCCGATCTGCCTTGAATTGAATCGAATCTCCTGTTTTTAAAATGTATTCACGTTCGTTTACACGAATTATGAGCTCGCCAGCAAATACTGTGATGAATTCCTCTGTACCTTCTCTATGGGCTTCTGCTTCCAATTTTCCTCCCTTATCAATTTCGACAGTATAAATTTCAATGCGTCGATCCTCTTGAAATGGAAAAGCCGGGTACACTCGATATCTTCCATTATCCTCAGGTAATAATTGGATATCGTCTCGCAATACAACTTTGGCGTCAGGCTTTGCATCATGTATAAGCGAAGAAAAAGATACTTTTAATCCATTTGCTATTTTCCAAATTGTATTAAGTGTTGGGCTCGATTCTACTCTTTCAATCTGACCAATCATTGTCTTACTTACACCGCTTAACTCAGATACTTTCTCTAGGCTTAATTTCTCTCTTTTTCTAATTGCCTTCAAATTTTTTGCCAACGTTTGCTGAATGTCTTCCATGCCCAAACTCCTTTTATTTATTTACAATATAACGATCACAATGTATTATAAAACGTATAAATGTACGTTATAGTTGTCTTTTAGTGCATTATAACATACAAAAATAAAGGAGGTCGGTTCTCCAATGCCTGTATTATCTTTTTTGACATTTGTCTTTGTTGCCAGTTTCACTCCGGGACCCAATAACATTATAGCAATGGCCTTTGCAAACCAATATGGATTGAACAAAACCATTACATTTTGTCTTGGAGTCGGCTCTGGTTTCTTTGTAATCGTCTTTATTAGCAGTGTGTTCAACATATTACTTACGAATTTGATGCCAATAATTCATCTGCCTTTAACCATTTTTGGTGTTGTATATATGCTTTATCTCGCCGTTAAAATTCTAACCAGCAAAGACAGCCAGGACCAGGAAAATACCGAAACCCAGAGGAACTTTTTCTTCAGTGGATTGCTCTTGCAATTTGTAAATCCTAAGGGAATTCTCTTTGGTATTACAGTAGTCGCAACATTTATTCTTCCTTATTATAATTCCTATTACAGCTACTTTTCTTTTTCTCTTTTCCTAGGGTGTGTAGGACTAATGAGTACATTTACTTGGAGTTTATGCGGTTCAGTTTTCCAGAACTTTTTGACGCAATACCAAAGGCCATTTAATATCATTATGGCTGTCTTGCTAGTCTATAGTGCAATTACTATTCTAGTCAGTTAGCTCTTAATAATAAATTGTAAAGCAACACTGTACTGTTAGGCTTTAGCCAAACATGTTACCCTTTAACTATAAATAAGTTATAGCTTTATAAAAAGGACTCTACTTTCAAGGAGAAGGGGCGTACATATGAAAATCGATTCACCAAAAATTTCGGCTAATTTACCGGTTAAAAATTTTAATGACATCTTCCAAGAAGAAGAGCTAGAAATGTGTACAGTAGAGGATGCTGTATTCGAAAATGAAATTATCGAACGTGCGCGACTCTCAAATATGGTCGTTCGAAATGGGAGATTTAATCATTCCGATTTCACCAATATTGATATGATGGATGTCGTATTCGAGAAGTGTGATCTCTCTAATGCGAACTTAAGCAAATCGTCCATTCATAGAGTGGAATTCAAGGACTGCAAGCTTATGGGTGTGGATTTGACCGATGCTCGCTTTGGCAATGTACAGTTTGTCGATTCCGTATTGAATTTGGCCTCATTTGGCACATCGAAGCTAGAGAAAGTTATTTTTGAAGGGACTTCATTAAAAGGGGCGGATTATTATAATTGCAAACTGAAAAAAGTCGTTTATCAGCAATGTAATCTTGATGAGGCTAATTTTGAAGAAACCCCTCTGAAAGGGATTGATCTGAGTTCTTCGTCCTTCAACACACTCACTGTTTCTATTGAGAGCTTAAAAGGATGCATTGTCTCATCACACCAAGCAACTCAGCTCGCAACACTTATGGGATTGGTGATTAAAGATTGATTTGAAAGGCTATCTTTATTCTATTTCTAATTCAATAATGGCAAGCTGATTACCCATAAAGTATCTGACCAAACTTAGTATAAAATAAAGGGAGTGTTTTTCAATGGAGAATTCCAAAGGATGTATTAAATGCGGAAGTACTAATGCTGCGACAAAAGATGTGGCAATGACAGGAACAGGATTATCCAAAATGTTTGATTTGCAGCACAACCAGTTCACTGTTGTGTATTGCCAGAATTGCGGATACTCGGAGTTCTACAACAAAAAGAGCTCGACTGGCAGCAATATTCTTGATCTGTTCTTCGGTTAAATTAAAACAAGCAGCATCTCCTTTGAAAGAGTTGCTGCTTGTTTTATGATTATTCGTATTGAATAGCTGGATATCCACATGTTTATAAATTTGATCAGCAGATTTTACCCATTACGAAACACTTCACGCAGTTTATCCAATTGTTCATGGATTCTATCTGCAGCTACCTCGTACAAAATGTGCCGTGCCACTCCTAAATTTTTTTACCTCACTAGCTGTCCGCGCTCGTTAAAGAATGTCTTATAACCGAACAGTATGAAGATGATTACAGAAAGTGCAACCGCTCCGGCAATACCTAGCATAATCGCAATCTGATACTCTATTGATACAAGAGGAGATGCGCCGCCAAGGATTTGACCAGTCATCATACCAGGTAGGAAAATGATTCCCATGCCAACCATATTATTAATGGTTGGCATCATGGCCGAGTCGAATGCACGATTGGCAATTTCCTTCGTTGCTTCCTTGGGTGTGGCTCCAAGCATGAGAGCTCCTTCAACAAGATGCTTACGCGAACTCATTTCACCCATATACGTGTTCACTCCAAGAGTAATACCAGTCATTGAGTTACCGACAATCATCCCTGCTATTGGAATGACATAGGTTGGTTTGTACCATGGAGATAGGCCAACAACAATGAGAATAAAGTAAGTAATGCTGAAGAGTACGCCGACAAGCAACGAGATCGCAATCAAGTTTTTCATCTGTTTGCTCAAGTCATACTTCAGCCGCTTGAAGATAGTATAGATGGCGAAACTGACCATAATTGCGAGAATTCCAAGTGTATACCAAGGGCTCGCATTTTTGAATACATATTCCAAGATAAATCCGACGATGACGAGCTGAACCGACATACGTAAGGTACTAATAATAATCTCACGCTCGCGATTGATACCACGCCAGCGTACGATAGCAATCAAAATTAGGATAAAGACATAGGCAAGTGCAAGTCGCCACCATTCGATGTTAATCAATTCTGATTTCATCCATGCATACCTCCTGTAGAAACGACTTTACCTGCTTCTAATTTCACAACAAATTCAGCAAAAGCATCGACCATTGACTGCGCGTGTGTAACCATGACAACAGTTTGCTTGTTTTGTTTAAATTTCTTAAGCACCTGTCTCATGATTTCATGTGCTGTCTCTTCATCGAGGGCAGATGTGGGCTCATCGAGTAGAAGTACCTTTGGTGAGAGCAATAGCACCCGCGCAAAAGCAAGACGCTGTTTCTCACCGCCAGATAGTTCATCAGCGTCATCATCTAACTGCTTATTCAGATGAACTGCTTCAAGCGCTTGTTGCATTTCCTCTTCTGTCGCTGGGCTACCTCCGGCAAACTTTCGACCAATTTTCAAATTCTCGCCGACCGTACCCTCAAAAATTGATGGAGTCTGCTGTAGCATTGTTACATCACGGCGCAACTGTACGAGATCCATTTCGCTCACTCTTTGATCTCCAGCATACACTTCACCAGAATCAGGACTGATCATGCCATTTAATAGTTTCATCAATGTTGTTTTCCCGCTGCCGCTCTTTCCTGTAAGGCAGATGACTTGGTCAGACGGGATCGTCAACTCAGCGATATCGAGGATACCTTTATACTTAATATGTTCCAGTCTGAATTCCAATTCTTTTCCCCCTTTTCTAGATAGCTCTTGCTCCGCTACAAGTCAATAACCTGCATTTAAATTCCCCGCAGTCCCATCTGATAAACTGTTATTTATGTGAAGCGTATCCATTTGTTCAACTATTATAGCTATAGATGGAAAAGACACGCAGACCTCCTGTTTCTCTGCCTGCGTGTCTATTAATTATTTGTTCTTTTTAGGGAAGAGCACTTGGCCAAATGTCTTTTCTGGTTGCAAAAACGCGTTCAATGCTTTAGTCAATTCCTCAGGATTGTATGGCTTAGTTAAATATTTCTCAATCTGGTAGCCTTTCGTTTGACATGTGTCAGGATCAAGAGCACTTGAGATAATAATCGGGATCGACTCTGTCTTTTCGTTTTCCTTCAGCATGCTAATTAGTTCCCAACCGCTCACATCGTCACCGAGCATCAGATCCACAACAATACCGACAATCGGCAATTCAATTGCTTCTTCATAAGCGTGTAACGGGTTGTAATGGTGGATGACAGTGAATCCCTTGCTTTTAAGCTCCTCTGATAATAAAAGGGCAATGCTCATATCATCCTCGACAATCATGACAGTACTGCTTTCTTCCTGATTCAACTCAATTGGCTTCACTTCAATTCTCTCATCATTAAGAGGTAAAGAAATATTCACAGTAGTACCTTCGCCTTTTTGCGATTTAATCGAGATGTCGCCGCCGTGATACTCGATAATTTCTCGACTGATTGCGAGGCCTAGGCCAGTGCCGCCTATCTTGCGTTGCTCGCTATTGTCTACACGATGGAATTTAGTAAACAGCTTGGCAATATCCGACTCTGGTATACCAACTCCCTCATCTCGTACGTGAATAAGGAGTCTATGTTCTTTGTTGCAGAGCTTTATCTCAATTTCCCCGCCTTCTGGCATGAATTTCACTGCATTACCGACGATATTCGTAAGCACCTGTTCCAACCTGTCTGCATCTGCATAGACACTAACGTTCGGTGCTTCGTCAAGAAGGTAGATCTTGTGATTCTTCTCTGCGCTGAAACGATTCAGCACATTCATTGCAAGTTCATCCATACGCACATTCTCCATATGATAGACTTGCTTGCCAGCTTCCATTCTCTGAATATCAAGGAAATCATTAATAAGATTGGTCAACCGTTTTGCCTCTTTATGAATGGTCTCTAGATATTTCTTGCGGCGTTCTTCTTTCAACTCTTTCGTAAGCAGCAGTTCTGTGAAACCAAGCACACTTGATAGGGGAGTTCTCAGCTCATGACTCACAGTGCTTACGAGCTCTGACTTCATTCGGTCAATTTCGTACTCTCTCGTAATATCACGGTGGACAAGCAGTGTGCTCACACGTTTCTCAGATCTATATACAGGTGCTGCATAGACAATCATCTGCCTGTCGCCAATTTCATAGCGGAATGACTTATCTTCCATTTCTGGGTAATCGACAGCTTCCTTGAAATAGGCTGCCAGTTCATCCTGCTCTGAAGATGCTTCGAGAAAGTCCTGGGTCCATTCCTCATAACTTATTTTCTCACGCTCTACCCAATCATGGCCTGTGACATTGCAGCCTAGGTAATTGCGGACTGTTTCATTACTCTGCACCATATTTCCTGCCATATCAATCAATTGAATGCCTTCATTGATATTCTGGACAATATCCATATTCAACTGACGTGCCGTAGTTGCATCTTCGTAGAGATAAACTCGTCCAATTGCAAGGCCCATTCTCTGCATCAGACCGTTCATTTCCTCAATTTCCTCATCAAGGAACGGGTGTCCGAGCCTTGTCGCAGCAAAGATAGCAACAACTTCATGATTTGCATTTAGCACGCTGCAATACAAATCGTATGCATCAAATGCTTCCTCTGCCAAGCCAGTTTCATCGGCTGTAGTTTTTCGTTTTATAATATAGGATTTTTCCTCATGAAGGCGCAGCAGATCAACATGGCTACCCGTTTCTACCAGATCATCTACAACCTCACGTGTGACATTATTGCTAGCATAAATCTTCTCATTGTTAAACCAGAATATGCTTCTATCAAAGGAGAACTGTTCATTCAAAAAGTCATGGAATACATTGCATATCTCATGTTTGTCCAACGAGAATGTCAAATGGTGATTGAGTTTATTCAGTCGCTCCAAGATATCATTTGCATTTTTCAATTGTAATAAGCTCTCCTGAACCTTGTTCTGCTGTTCCTCCAGTTCAGCCTGCTGAGCCACCAACTCCTCATTATGAGTAATGAGTTCTTCCTCTTTAGACTGAATTGTATGGATCATTTTGCGGAAAGAATCTGTCAGTCTGCCTATCTCATCATTTGTCTTTCTTTCAGGGAGTTTTGCAAAAACACCCCTTGTAATTTGCTCAGCTGCTCCCTCCAATGCCTCAATTGGTCGAATGATACGGTTAATGATTGTACCAACAAGCGGCAGCAAAATCAGGAGAAAAACGGCCGATAAGGCACTTGCAATGATGGCATCATCACGAGACTTCTCCAACATTCCATCCTGCAATTCATGTATTCTCTCATGGTATAAATCTTTGAACAAATTCGTACGCTCAAGTTCATCATTAATAATATTACCTGCTCTATCTTTATGAATGGCCTCGACTCCAGAAGTATCTCCATCCAGCATTAACTGAATTGTCTCTGGCAAAATATCATAACGGTAATCATTATAAAAGCGCTCGAGTTCGGTAATATACTTTTTCTCTTCACTACTCAGTTTCAACTGCTTGAAGTCTTTAATCTGATGCTCTAATTTCACAAGACCATGATCAAGCATTGCCTTTTCGCTTCCACTGTTGAAAGCTACATAACCGCGTCCACGCAGGATTGTATCAGACAATGTCGCGTGAATCCCTTCAACGAGACTATAGCGCTTTTCAAAATGACGGCTTTCTAAGAGCATTTTCTTCTGCTCATGATCAATATATTTATAAAAAATAAATGAAGTTGCAATAAGAGCGATGAATACCGATATGACTGTAAATAAATAACGAACGCGAATGCTTTCTCCGCGTTTTCTATTCGCCTTTTTCATGCAAGGATCTCCTTTATAAGATCAAGTAGTTCATAAGGACTAAAAGGCTTTGCCATCAAATAACATGCACCTGCTGCTCTCATCTTCTCTTTATCACTTTCCTGTGTCTTAGCAGTCAGCATTAAAATACTCAGACTGTCTCTTCTATTCTTAGACAATTGTCCCAGTACTTCAACTCCAGTAAGATGCGGCATCATATAATCTAGAATTACCAAATCATATTCGGTTGATTCCAGTTTTTCCAATGCTTCTCTTCCATCCTCTGCTTCATCAACTTCATAACCGGAATCTTCAATTGTATCTGTAATCAGCATGCGGAGAATTTCTTCATCATCTGCAACGAGGATTCTTTTCATATTTGATTTTTCCCCTTCAATTGGTATTGTTTCATATAGCAATCAGACTATTTATCAATGAAGTGTAAACTGTGAAACTTAGCTTTGATCAAGCTTACAAAAGCATACGCTGGGCAAGTCGATCCATTCTGGCAATGACTTCAACAACATTGAATGGTTTAAATAGATAATCGTCTGCACCTTCTTCCAAAGCTAGAATAATATTCTCTTCATCTGACCTTGCAGAAAGCATGGAAACGACAATGTTCTTATCCGGATAGTTTGCGCGAATATTGGTTAGTACCTCTATTCCATCCATCTTCGGCATCATACCATCAAGCAAGATAAGGTATTGATCTTGTGGCTGGTACCAATTACTGTTCAGAAACTTCTCCCCATCCGCATACGTATGCACCTTGATTTCAAAATGAGCATGCTTCTCCCACGTGCTGAATCCTTTTTTCAAGATCGTTCGGACGAACTTATCATCATCTATAATAATCATATGCAAACGTCGCTGTTCGCTTTCTTTCGTCGCTTCACTATAAATGGTTACTTGGTTCCTACCCCGTGCCTTACTTTGATAAAGGGCCCGATCAGCTCTATCAAGCAGACTATCTTTCGTTTCGTCTGGTGAAGATGGGCTATAGACTCCAGCAGAGAATGTACAATTGAATTTCTGTTCCTGATCTTGATAAATTTCTTTCTCAAACGCTTTACGCATTCGTTCCATAATTTGATATGCCTCATCTTGATTCGTATCTGGAAATACAATGACAAACTCCTCGCCACCGAAGCGGAAGATCTCATCATTTTGACGTGTAAGCGCTCTACAAATTGCGACAACTCTTTTCAACACTTCGTCACCTGTTAAATGACCATATTGATCATTCACCTGTTTAAAATGATCTAGATCCATTACTGCCACAGAGAATATTCGGCCGTGAGCATGATAGTTTTCAACAAGCTGACTAATAATAGAGTTCATATACTTCCGATTGAAAGCGCCAGTCAGTTCATCAATTGTTGTAATTTTATGAATAACTTCTCTCCAGAGCAAACGGTTCTGTAAATAAGCTGTCAGCAATTCAATATCCACAGGAACTTGAAAGTAATTTCCTGCTCCTAAATTATAGGCTTCTACCAAGTATTCATTACCTGCTCCATTTCCTGTTAAAACAATGGGCGTAATACTCTTTCTTGAGGCGGAAATAAAGGAAACTAACTCTCTCTCACCAATCTCGAGTGCCATCTCATATTCACAAATAATGAAGCTTGGTCTTGTCCGATAGAAGAGATCCATTCCTTTTTCCATAGTGAGAGCGATGAGTACAACATAGCCAAAACCTTCAAGCTCCTCTTTTAGATTACTAGAGAATTCAATATTTTTATTTATCAAAAGGATAATACTATTGCCTGACTTGTTGCTAAATGTCTCTGTTACTGCTTCTTCCTCGCTGGATTCAGGTAGTAGAATATCTCCTTCCATACCTTGTACTGCTGGAGAATGATCGACTTTAGAAAGTTGAAGTTGCTCAGCCTTTAGTTCATCTATGAGACTGCAAAGATAGAATTCCCACTCCTCTTGACGCCAAAGTTTAACACCTTCTTGAGATAAATCCTCAATTAGTTCAGAAGCTGTATTGGACAAATTCTTCAGTCCGATTGTTCCTGCCGTTCCCTTAATACGATGGAGAAATCCGTATATTTCTTTCTCGGTAATCTCTCCCTGTTGTTTCCACTGTTCAAAAATCATGTTCATTTGTTCAATTAACATAGTTGCGTACTTCTTCCTAAACAACGCGACAACCTCCTGCATTAGATACTAGTAAAACGGCAATTGCATGATCGTAGCTTTGCCTTCTTAAAGGGAAATGATTGCAAAAATATGCAATGGGTGCCCAAACCGGTATCTTCATCTAAGTTAGCGTTGTGCTGAAAAAGTTTGGACCGTTCAAATTAATTCTTTTCTACTATTATATCAACATATTACCGGGACTTGTATGTATGTTTGAGTATATTTTCTCATCATAATAAAAAACATCCATTTTTGCACTTAAATAAGGCAAAATGAATGTTTGTTGTCTATTTCCCGGGAAATATGTCGGCTGAGTAATCATTATTTGCTGCTTATATCTCGTCACTATACAAGAAGTCAAAATAGCTTGCTGCGTCAAAGTCCAGTTGTGTTAAAGCTTCTTTACACCAAGTGAATAGACTCAATTTCACTTTATTATAGTTTAATTCAATGATTGGATGATGGTTCTTTGATTCTGAATAAACAGAAATTGAATTCACAAAACCAATTGCCTTTGGGAAAGTTCCTAAATTGTATACACGCTCAAGCTTTCCATCAACAATCTCCCAATCTGGTATTCGCTTCAACTCAAGGCTAACATCCTGCTCTTTCAATGCTTTCATCTACCAATCACTCCTTCTCTCATTCCTTTAAATTTAACAATTAGGATTCTTTAATCATAAAATAAATCTTCATGCTGAAGGAATTTTTACCTTCAGCATGAAGATTTAACCTGTTTATTAACCTACTCTAAGAAAAATCCACTTCAATTTATATCATCTGCTCAATATAACTGTTGGAGCGAGATGTATATTAACGCATTTGTACATTATGCAAATTAGCGAAAACTCCATTTTTCTCAAGTAGTTCTTCATGTGTTCCTTGTTCAGCGATACCCTCTTTAGTTACGACAAGAATGCGATCAGCATTCTTGATTGTCGCAAGACGGTGAGCAATGATTAATGTTGTTCGATCAACTGCTAGGTCATTTAAAGCCTTTTGGATAATCATTTCGGTCTCTGTATCGAGTGCAGATGTCGCTTCATCTAAAATCAAAATTGGCGGGTTCTTTAAGAACATTCGCGCAATCGCAATGCGTTGTTTTTGGCCTCCGGATAACTTCAGACCACGTTCACCAATTTGTGTATCATAACCGTTCGGCAATTCACGCACGAAGTCTTCCATATGAGCCTTGCGTGCCGCTTCATAGATTTCCTCATCGGTTGCTTTTAAATCACCGTAAGCAATATTTTCCTTTAAAGTTCCTGTGAATAGGAAAACATCTTGCTGAACTATTCCAATCTGTTTACGTAGAGATGCTTTTTTGAGATCACGAATGTCCTCTCCATCAATCTTAATACTACCTTGATCAACATCATAAAATCTAGGAATGAGAGAACAAATAGTCGTTTTCCCTGCTCCTGATGGTCCAACTAAAGCAATTGTTTCTCCAGGATGAATAGAAAGATTCATATTACTCAATACTGGTTTATGTGCACGCTCATAGCTAAATGTTACATCATCAAAAGTGATATTACCTTTCAATGACGTTACGTCCTTCGCATCTTGCTTGTCCTTAACATCAGGATCAACATCAAGCAATTCCGTGAACCGTCTGAAGCCCGCCATACCACGTGGGTACATTTCTAATAACGCACTGATTTTCTCAATAGGACGGAACAAGACTTGAACGTATAGAACGAAACCAACGAGTGCACCGGAAGTTAACTGATTAGTAAAAGTAAGCCAAGATCCCATAACGAGTACTACAAGGATGACAAGACGCATCATCATATAAATATTCGAATTGACGAATGCCATAACACGATATGCACTGGCTTTCGCCTTGCGGAAACGATAGTTGTTCTTTGTGAAGCGCTTATTCTCATAGGCTTCATTAGTAAACGATTGGACTACACGGACACCAGATACAGAATCCTCTACTTGTGCGTTTACGTCCGCAATGTCTTCATACATATGCTTCCAAGCACGGCTCATTCGTTTATTTCCGTAGGTAATGAGCACAACAAGTATTGGCACAACGACAAGAATAATAAGAGTCAGCGGGATATTCACGTTGAACATGATAACGAACGCACCAACAAAGGTCATGATGGCAATAAAGAAGTCTTCCGGACCATGGTGAGCAAGTTCTCCTATATCGAATAAATCATTCGTAAAACGACTCATAATATGACCAGTCTTTGTATTGTCAAAAAAACGGAATGATTGTTTTTGAACATGAGAGAATAATTCTTCTCTCATATCTGTTTCAATATTAAGACCCAGCAAATGTCCCCAGTAGGTGACAATATATTGAAGCCCTGTGCTAATAAGATAAATAATAAAGAGCAGGATTGCTACTGTCGTAATGATGTTCCAATCTCCTGCTGGCAACAGTTTATCAATAAACCATTGGACAGCGAGAGGAAAGGACAGCTCGAGAAGAGCGACAATAATGGCGCTTGTGAAATCAATAATGAACAAACGCTTGTGGGGTCCGTAATAGGAGAAAAAACGTCGAATCATGATGTCACTTCCTTTGCGTATTTTGCTTACCAGTGCTGTATTTGGCATGCTTTTTCATTCTAAGTCGATTCATGCAAGAAAGCAACTACACTGTCCGCACTTTTCACCCACAGAGAATTCACCCCATAAGTGGATATTTAATGTCTTTCCCCTATGTTATCCACATTTTTGTCCACATATGCACAAACGTTCCTATTTATTTAGTGGTTTCTTGGTATTAAAATTACTAGATATAGATTCACTAATAACTATCCCCAACTTGTGGGTAACTTTCAGAAAATGTGCATAACAAAACCCGCCATAACGATTCTTTTTCGCTATGACGGGTTTTCCACACGTGGATATGTTATTTTTGTTTGCTTAATGTAACGGTTGCTTCACGTTTTTTGCCATCTCTATAGTAAGTCAGTTTCACTTGGTCACCTACTGCTTTATCCTGATATAGCACTTTACGCAAATCGACGACACTCTTGATTTGGCGTCCCCCAAATTCAGTTATAACATCAAGTCTGTTTATACCTGCTTTACCAGCAGGAGATAACGGCTCAACACTCCATACATATACACCTGCATCGACGTTTTCCGGCAGTTTCAATGTACCTTTTAATTCTGATCTTGGCACTTCTTCGATAGAATATGCTTCCACACCAAGGAATGGGCGAATAACTTCTCCATTCTTTTCTAACTGCTCAATGATTGGCCTAGCTGCATCAATTGGAATAGCAAAGCCAATACCTTCTACAGCTGCCTGGTTGATTTTCATCGAATTAATACCTATAAGCTGACCTGAGATGTTAATCAGAGCTCCACCACTATTGCCCGGATTAATCGCCGCATCAGTCTGTAGAACCTCTGCTTGCCAATCTGGATTGCCATCACCATTCAGGTCTTCAGGGATGGTCCTCTCCTTGCCACTAATTACACCTTGTGTAACAGAGCCTGCAAACATTGGTCCAAGCGGGTTACCAATAGCAATTGCTGGCTCCCCAACTTTTACATCTGCTGATGAACCTAATTCAATTGCCTTTTCAACTTTTTCAGCATCTACTTCCAAGATAGCTAGATCCGTAAACAAATCACTGCCAAGCACTTTTGCACTGAGTTTCTTATTGTTAGATAACGTTACATCTACCGAGTCTGCATCTTTGATAACGTGATTATTCGTCACAATATATGCCTTGCTACCTGTTTTCTTGTAAATGACACCAGACCCTGTACCCACTTCACTGTCATTGTCATTCTGTTGCCAGAAATCCTTGCTACGCTGCAGATTGGTCACGCCTACAACAGCTGGTGACACCTTTTTCACAACATCTGTCACCTGGCTAGATACATCAACACTGATACCCTTCTTCGGACCAGTGTTCTCATTAAAGCCAGACTCACTTGTTGAATTTTCCGAGGATGAGTTTGGGAGAATTCCCGATCTAGCTAACGCTGGCAAGGCAGCTGTTACGAGCAAGATACCAATAATTATGCCGAGAAGTACAGGAATGAGCCAATGATTCTTTCTTCTCGGTGGTTCACCTGGACCTTGCCCAGATGCTCCAGGTTCATGATTCTGATCATAATAATCCAAGCAGATTCTCCTCCCTGCAGCATTTATCTAAAAGTTCACCATACATTATACCCATATCAACTCGCAGGTAATCCTCAAGATATAAGAGTTCTATAACAATCTAACCAAGATAAAAAGCACTATCAGATGTATTTCCCTCTTCTTTGAATCCCGTACCAATTTGCCGCATTTTCGTTGGCCTTTGTGGATCTGTATCTTGAATATCCAACTGAATACCGCGTTCTTCTAAAACCTGACTAACTGACATGCGAGCTAAATCCTTCATATTATTATCCGCACTAAGATGCGCCAAATAGACGCATTCGGTACGGTTAGAGATACATTGGCTCAAAGCAAGGCCACTGTCTTCATTGGAGATATGTCCATAATCACCAAGAATACGACGTTTCACATTCCAGGGATAGCGCCCCATGCGTAGCATTTCTACATCATGATTCGCTTCAAAGATATAAGCATCCGCATCCGCCACGGTCTTCATAACCCGCTCCGATACATATCCTGTATCCGTAACAAGTGCAACCTTCTTACCGCCTGAACGGAATGTGTAGAACATGGGCTCGGCAGCATCATGGGAAACACCAAATGATTCAATATCCATGTCATTAAAAGTACGCACCTGTTCCATTTCGAAGTTGAATTTCTGATCAACAGACAGCTTACCAAGTGAACCTTCCATTGCTTGCCACGTTTTTGTGTTTGCATAGATTGGCAGCTTATACTTACGCGCAAGTATGCCAAGACCTTTAATATGATCACTATGCTCATGGGTTACAAGAATACCTGATAGTTTTGTTGGGTCAACGCCTGCCTCTTGGAAAAGCGCATCCATTTTCTTACCGCTATGGCCAACATCAACGAGCCACTTCTCTTTGGCTGATTCTATATAAAATGCGTTGCCTGTGCTTCCAGATGAAAGCACGCTGAATCGTAATGTCATGAACTTTCACCCCGATTAACTAAGTCCAATCTCTCATTTAGCATCTGCAATAACTGGCTTTGTAGCTTGCTGTTGAGATCTGCTCTTTGAATCCGATTAATATCCTCTTCAATCGTGTTCTTCATGAATAAGGTCTCATCACTTTGGATGATAAAACCTTCAATTGCATTAACGAAATAATTCTTTTTTTCATCTTTATCAGTAACTGCAATTTTCCAAGTTGGTACGAACACTTGAAGTCCATTTCTAAGTGGAATCCTAGTATAGAAGACCAGATCAGCACTCTTGATTTCCGAACCAGAGTTAAGCTGATTTGATTTATAAAGCAACTCGACAGCTTTGATAGGTTTAATCAAACTCTTTTTATCTGTCTTTGTCTTCTCCGGTTTTGAAAGCATCGTCTGAGTATAGCCCGTCATTTCGTTCTTATCATTCAGGAATATAAGTATCATTCCGTTTTGATTGAAGTAAACCGGACGGTCATTCTTCTTCTGGAAGAGAATCAACACATTCAATTCCTTATCCCATGATTTGAACTTATAGTCGTCTGGATACATGATGTTCTTTTCGATAATAGATGATATTTCCTCATCCTTGGCATTCTCAGGTATTGGGACTGGCTTTTCAAATACGGATAGGATGAATTTATTATCAATTGCAATGCTATCCTGATTCGTTAAATCCTCCAGCTGCTTCTTCTCTTCTTCACCTAAGGTTTGCTGGCGTACAGTAATATAAGACTCATTGTATTCCTGATCGGGAAGGTCGCCAATCTTTATATTCTCCTGTACCAGTTGTTCCTCAATTGACCTGTCTGGTGTATCCTGAACACTTATGTTGTCTTCTTTTTGCTTATTGAAGAATTGGAACAGCAAGTAGACATCTAAGACAAGGAAGCAAACGAGAAATAATGTCTTAATCTGATTCCATTGCATCGTTATATGTCACTTCCCTTGTTCTGGAGATTGCTAATTTCAATCGGTTGCCAATTGCCCTTATAATTCATAAACCAGAGCGGTTCTAGAATAATGCTATGGGTATCTGTTTCAGGATAGTCAAGAAAATATCCAATTCGAATATCTTGAATCTCTGACTGCTCATAATCAGAATTCTCTTTAAGTGCTTTCACAATCTCTTTCCCTGATGGCAATGTAACAGGATCACTGCCAAGTGAACTATTCAGATAGAATAAGGGCCGGCGGTATTTATAAAGTTCACCTTTGCGCCATTGCTGTTCAATTGTCGCTAGGCCGTTACTATTGAATATCTCATAACCTTTATAGTACATCTTATAACTAACTGAATTGTTATTTGTATCTATCTTAAAGAGATTATAATCAAAGTCAGCTGTCCAGCCTTTATGCTCATTAATATTCTCTATACTCTTATCAATAAGATCTGCAGAGTCCATTGCAACCTTATCTGACTCAATTAGATTTACATATTCAATGCTGCGTTTATTTTGCATAACACGCATACCACGCTGTCCATCTAAATAGTAGGATTCACCTTTATTTTCACTTACCATAGACTGCTTCTTGAATAGTGCTTTAACAAATTTCTTCTCATCAATTGTCTGAGCACCAATCGAGCGCCGGTTCACCGTTTGCGCCTCAGCTGGGATGTAGATTGGTTTTGTACCATTCTTAAAGGCCAAATAATCAACAAGATGATTTCCATTTGTGAAATATCCAGAAAGTTTTTTGTATTGGGCTGCATCATTAAGTGTCGCAGTTGCTTCATAAGCGCCGTCAGACGAGATAAATTTAACTTGCATTGTCGTGGAAGCTTGATCAAATGTCAGAAAGATCCGTTTGTAAGACCATGCCGGCAAAAATACATCGGATTCCATTGTAAACAAACTTGTCAGCAGCCTCATTGGTACCGGTGCTGGATAAATGATTTCAATCTCACGCTGTTTCTTGCGATTCCATTCTGCTTCTCCCGTTCTGAAGTCCTCTAGTTCCCAAAGACTCAAATCAATATAAAGTTCTTTCTCATACTTCGGATTCCCGAAGCCTTGGACTCTGTCTCCGTCATGAAAAATAATCTGATTCGGATCAATTAAATCCTTTTTTTTCATTACATCGCCACCAACATCTGCTTCACTTATATATTTGGAGTTGTTGAGCTTAGCGTACCGCGGTGAATCATTCCACAAACTAAATGTAAGCAGAAGGCTGATACCAACGAGTACAAACAGCAAAATGGACTTAAATGTCTCTAGCTTCATTATTTATCCCTCCGCTTAGTATTCATCAGCGGTAATGTGAAGAGGATGGTAGTTCCTTTGCCGAGTTCACTCTCCGCCCAGATTCGGCCATAATGCGCCTCAACAATTTCCTTGGATATTGCTAAGCCTAAACCTGTTCCACCCAGCTTGCGTGTACGTGCTTTATCCGTACGATAGAAACGCTCGAAGATCTTGTCAGTTTTATCGTAATCAATACCCAAGCCTTCATCGCGAATGCTAACGAGTAGTTGCTGACGTAATTTCGCTGCTTTGAACTCGATTACGCCGCCACCTGGTGAATATTTGATCGCATTGGAAATAATATTGTCCAATACTTGGGTCATCTTGTCGCGATCAATCCAGACGAAGAATGGCCCTTCCGGCAACTGGCGTTCGAGTGTCATATGCTCTTGTGATTCAAGATTCATTTCAAAACGGTCAATGACCTGGTTCATGAATGTAATAAAGTCCACGCGTACCTTCTTCAATGCATGTTCCTTATTGTCCATGCGTGATAGCTGAAGGAGATCGTTAACCATGCGAATCATTCTGTCTGTCTCGGTCTGTGTAACTGTGAGGAAGTTGGGCGCAATCTTCTTATCTTCCCAAGCCCCATCAAGCAATGCTTCCAAATAACTGCGCATTGTTGTAAGCGGCGTCCGCAACTCGTGTGAAACGTTGGAAACGAATTCCCGTCGTTCGCGCTCGTCCTTCTCCTGTTCAGTTACATCACTAATTACCGTAATGAAACCGGTAATATCATCTTCATCATCCGAAACAGTTGAGAAATTAGCACGAATTAATGAGATATCATCATCTTCGCTGAAATCAATAATTGTAGAGCCGCCTTCCTGCAGTTCATCAATATCGACAATTTTTTCCTCAAGCTGAAGTACATCAAGGAGGAATTCCCCAATTGCCATTTCGGGTCTGCAATCAAGTAATTTACCAGCCGCTTCATTCATCAAAGTAACTGCGCCGGTTTTATCAGCAGCAATGACACCATCTGACATATTGGCAAGCACAGAGCTCAACTTCCGCTCCTCTTCCTCTATTGTCTGGTAGGAGTGCTTGAGCCGGTCGTTCAGATCATTGAATGTTTCCGCCAGCTGACCGATTTCATCCCCACCATATACATTAACTTTCTGGGTGAAATCCCCCGTCGCCATAATCTGAGCTTGCCGTCTCATTTCCTGAATTGGCTTTGTAATCGTTCGTGCCACTAGAATTCCAATAAAAGCAGAAACAACGATTGCGAGCATCGAGCCCTTTAAGAATATGCTGTTAATCTTCTCTAGCTGATCGTCGACACTCTCCAGCGAGGCTTCAATATAAACCACACCAACCACCGAATCATCTACGGCCTTCACTGGGAGAGCTTTCACAAAGAGCCGGTGATCCGTTCCCGACTGCCGCACAATATCCTCAAGCGCTCCACCAAAAAGGAGTACTTTCTGAACCATTTCCTCTGTCGTCTTCTTGCCGATAATATCCATATTCAGCCCATCATTTGTTGCAAGTACTCTGCTCTGATTGTTGATAACCTGTAGTTTCGTAATCGAATCATTGCCAATTTCTCTAACGACATTCTGCACATCTTGTTCTAGCGTTAATCCTTTGCTATCTTCTGGCCTTTCCTTATTAAAGGACTGCTCCAGATTATAAGACAAGAGCTTCAGCCGGTCGTTAATCGACGACTGGAAACCATCAACAAGTTCCGCTTCCAGTTGGCGGACGAAGTAAGAACCGATGACCTGAATCGCTACAAGCAGGAGCAGAATGTATATAATAATGAACTTTAACTGGATTGATCGAAAAAAACCAACCTTATTCATCTAAGCTTAATCCTGCTCTGGGTTGCGCAAGTAATAGCCGACACCGCGTCTTGTTACGATCCAGGACGGGTTACTCGGGTTCTCCTCAATCTTCTCACGCAGCCTTCTAACTGTTACATCAACGGTACGCACATCACCGAAATAATCATAACCCCATACTGTTTCCAATAAATGCTCCCGTGTCATGACCTGCCCGATATGGCGTGCCAGATAATGAAGCAATTCAAATTCTCTATGCGTCAAATCAATATGATCACCATTACGAGAAACTGAGTAAGCATCTGGATGGACAGTCAATGAGCCAATTTCAATGTCATTGGATTCCTGACCATCTTCCTCTGGCACTTGCTGATGACGACGTAGATTTGCCTTCACACGCGCGATTAGTTCGCGGTTGCTGAACGGCTTTGTCACATAATCATCTGCTCCAAGTTCTAGGCCAAGTACTTTATCAATCTCTGAATCCTTCGCTGTCAGCATGATGATTGGCATCGTCTGTGTCTTACGAATTTCGCGGCACACTTCATTGCCATCTTTCCCTGGCAGCATCAAATCAAGGAGAACAAGATTTGGACGTGACTCTTCTGCAAGTTCAATTGCTGTTTCACCATCATTTGCGACCAGTACTTCATAGCCCTCCTTCTCAAGATTGAATTTCAATATATCCGCAATCGGCTGTTCATCGTCCACTACTAGTATTTTATTATTCAATCAGAACACTTCCCTCTCTAAAGTCGTCTATCTCTATCATTTAAATTGAGTCATTATTATACGTAATAGAAAGCTAGTTTCCTAAAATGTCTTTTCTCCCTATTTTACCGCATTTAACGGGAAAAGTCTTTGTTCACAAAGACCTAGTTTTCTTTGAAGGCAAAAGAAAAAGCACAAAACCCCTTCCTATTCCAAGTGTGGAGAAAGTTGCTTTGTGCTATGTCGAACCTGATTATGCAGGTGGTACATCGCTGTCACTATAGCGGTGATCTAGATCGACAAATTTATTATATTCTTTTACAAAAGCAAGCTCAACGGTACCAACTGGGCCATTACGCTGCTTAGAAATGATAATTTCGATAATATTCTGCTTCTCAGACTCTTTATCATAATAGTCATCTCGATACAGGAAACCAACGATATCAGCATCCTGCTCAATGCTCCCAGATTCACGAAGATCGGACATCATCGGCCGCTTATCCTGCCGCTGTTCCACACCACGGGATAACTGAGAGAGAGCAATGACAGGAACGCTAAGCTCACGGGCAAGAGCTTTTAACGAGCGAGAAATCTCAGATACTTCCTGCTGGCGGTTATCCTGATTGCGTGAAGACCCTGAAATAAGCTGTAAATAATCAATCATAATCATACCCAGTCCATGCTCTTGCTTAAGACGCCTGCATTTCGAACGAATTTCTCCGACACGAATCCCTGCAGAATCATCGATAAAAATACCGGCATTGGAAAGGCTCCCCATCGCCATCGTCAGCTTGCTCCAGTCCTCCGCCTCCAGATTTCCCGTACGTAAACGCTGAGCATCGATATTACCTTCTGCACAGAGCATACGTGAAACGAGCTGATCAGCACCCATTTCCAGACTGAATATGGCCACATTTTCATCAGTATTCACAGCTACATTCTGAGCTACATTCAGGGCAAAAGCCGTTTTACCAACGGAAGGCCTTGCTGCAATGATAATCAAATCGTTCGGCTGGAACCCGGAAGTAATCCGATCAAGATCACGGAAGCCTGTAGGCACACCGGTCGTATCGCCTTTGCGATTATGAAGCAATTCGATATTATCATACACATCGATCAGAACATCTTTAACTACCTTGAATGCCCCACTATTGCGCCGGTTCGATACTTCAAGAATGTTCTTCTCTGCTTCATTGAGCGCATCTTCTACTTCGTCTTCCTTATCATAGCTGGACGTGACGATGTCCGTTGCTGTGCGAATAAGTCTTCTGAGCAGCGCCTTTTCCTCAACGATCTTGCTGTAGTAGCCAATATTCGCAGCTGTCGGTACACTTTCCGCAAGCTCAGTCAAATACGAGACGCCTCCGACTTCCTCAAGCGTATTTTGATTTGCGAGCAATGTTGTAACCGTCACAAGATCAATTGGTTCACCTTTATCGGAGAGAGTAACCATCGTTTGAAAGATGCGCTGGTGCCCGGCTCTGTAGAAGTCATCTGCCATAAGGATTTCGGAAGCAGTTGAAAATGCTTCTGGTTCCAAAAAGACAGCACCAATCACTGCCTGCTCAGCCTCTATATTGTGCGGCGGTGTCCGGTCGTTCCACATGTCACTCACTTGCATCCCCCTCTTTGCAATTAAAAAAGACCCGCTTTACGCGGATCTTCCGCGGGTTTCGCAAACCTGGGAATTTCCCAGGCTAAAAGCATCCGCCGCGTCTGCTTCTGCTACTTAAGCAGAAGCATAATTCTTATTACTTTTCCTTCACATGAACCTTGATAGAGCCATCTACTTCATGATGGAGCTTAACAGGTACTGTTGTATAGCCGAGTGCACGGATTGGTTCAGGAAGCTCAATCTTTCGCTTATCAAGCTTATAGCCAAATTGTTTCTTAATTTCATCTGCAATCTGCTTACTTGTAATAGAACCGAAGAGACGGCCGCCTTCTCCAGCCTTTGTTGCAATTTCTACAGTAAGATCAGCCAAGTGATCCTTCAACTTGATTGCTTCTTCTTTTTCTTCCTGTTCTTGCTCTGCTTGCTTCTTCTCTTCAGCCTTTTGTGCATTCAGATTACCCGCTGTTGCCTCAATTGCTACACCTTTTTTAAGAAGGAAGTTACGTGCATATCCATCAGATACTTCCTTTATTTCACCTTTCTTGCCTGTTCCTTTAACATCCTTTGTAAAAATTACTTTCATGATGTTTCTCTCCCTTCGAAATACTCATTAATAATTTCCTTAAGCAGGATTTCTGTATCTTTTACAGTTGTATCTTCAATTTGTGTTGCCGCATTTGTCAAATGTCCGCCACCATTCATCTGTTCCATGATGACCTGAACATTGACATCACCAAGAGAACGGGCACTGATCCCAACTCGGTCATCACTGCGTCTTGAGATAACAAATGAGGCATTAATGCCGCTCATTGTCAGCAACGTGTCCGCAGCTTGGGCAATAAGAACAGAATCATAGGCAACATCCTCTTCACCTCTAGCAATCGCAATCGTATTTCGATAAATTGATGTCTGCTCAATGATTTTGCTGCGCTGGACATATACATCAAGATCTTCCTTCATGAAGCGTTGGACGAGAACCGTGTCTGCCCCCTTAGAACGCAAATACGATGCAGCATCGAAGGTACGCGAACCCGTACGTAAAGTAAAGCTCTTCGTATCGACGATGATTCCCGCAAGCAAAGCTGTTGCTTCAAGCATCGTCAGTTTGCGTTTCTTCGGCTGGTATTCAAGCAGCTCTGTTACGAGTTCTGCAGTGGAAGATGCATAAGGCTCCATATACACAAGTGTAGGATTCTCGATAAAATCCTCTCCGCGGCGATGGTGATCGATGACAACTTTATAGTCAGTTTTGTTCAAAAGCTTCTCACTCGCTACCATACCTGGTCGATGTGTATCTACAACAACGACAAGCGTTCGCTCTGTCATCATCGCCTCTGCCTCATCCGGTTCTATGAAATAATTCCAAAGCGTTTCTTCTTCCTTAATTGCATCAACAAGTCGATTTACTCCTGTATGAACATCATCAGGATCATAGATTATATATCCTTCAACGTCATTTCGCTTACAAATATTCAAGACACCCATTGCAGCCCCGTATGCATCCATATCCGGCGCCTTATGTCCCATGATAATAACATTATCACTTGCCTGTATTAGACCTTTAAGTGCATGAGAGATAACACGGGCTCTGACTCGGGTCCGTTTCTCCATCGGATTCGTCTTTCCTCCGTAGAACCGTACCTTACCGCTATCGTCCTTAATGGCAACCTGATCACCACCGCGTCCAAGCGCAAGATCCAAATTTGATTGAGCTAGCTGACCGAGCTGTGGCAGTGGCATATTACCAGCACCAACTCCAATACTAAGTGTAACCGGATTGTTCTGCTCCGTATTCAATTCACGGACAATATCAAGGACATCGAAGTTCCCATCTTCAAGTTTATCTAGAATCTCATTCGTGCCAACAGCAAGGAAACGCTCTTGAGATGTGCGTTTTAAATAGAGACCATATTTTTGCGACCAATCGTTCAAAGCCGCAGTCACTTGAGAGTTAAGCTGACTCTTCATCGTATCGTCCATCGTTTGAGTAATTTCTTCATAGTTATCAAGATAAATAATAGCAAACACCATCTGCTCAGCAAAATAGCGCTTTTCAATCCCAGCTTGCTTCGTCCGGTCGAACAGATAAAGCAATCTCTCTTCTCTCTTGATCGTCGTCTGGAACAGGAGATTTCCAAGACCAAGCCACACTTCCTGCTTGTTTTCCTTAATCATCGGAATGAGTTCATCAGATAACACATGTAAAGAACTCCCCACAAGCGTCTCATCCTCGGCTATGTCTGCGAATTGATTCAGATAGCTGTTTGTCCATTCAATCTTGTAATCCTCGCTGAACAGAATAATTCCAATCGGCATCTCAAGGAGTGCTTCTTCTCCTACTTTCTTTATTCGGTAGGAGAGGGTGGAAATATACTGTTCTGTTTCACTTTGCAGCGATCTTTCCTTTTGCACACTGTAATAAAAAGAAGCCGATACGAAGAATGTCATCACTAGGCCAAGCGTCCATGAGTAATACCATACTAAACCAAGCAGCAGGATTGACACGGCATAAATTAACCATAAATGCCTATTCAGATTCGGCTTATTTTGTAATTCGGGCAAAAAAATCAGCTCCTAATGCAATGACTACTTTATTTTTCAAATGAATCCAGCCTTGCAACACCTATTTTGAAGATATTCGATCTCGCAGCTTAAGCCCGATGTCCATAATACCGACAAGACGAACAAGATACATGACTGGCGGTAGGAACAACATAACAATCGTTATAATAACTGGCCACACTGCGGAAATCTTCTTCTTCCAGCTGAAGTAGAAGAGGAATGATAACCCTTGCAGAAGGACAAGTACTTCAAGAATTGTTAATGCATTGATCGCCATCATCGAGGTGATCGTATCCTTCTCAAGCGTTGCAAATGCAAAGATTACAGCAGCCAAGTAAAGCCATACAAGCCCAGCAGGCATACGCAATTCACGGAATCGTGGGAATTTCAGCGATTGTTTATCAATTCTATTCAACAGCTTGAAACTAATCCACGTTGTGAATAAAGCGAATAGACCACTCACAAAAATCATACTTGCTGGAAATAGCTTTTGTACTAGTTCAGCCTGCTGTTTAATCAGCTGAATCTGCTCAGGCGTGCTAGAGCCACTCCGATCAATCACTTCTAGAAACAGCCTTTGCACAGGAGAAGCCTCCTGTTTAATCAATTGAACCTGCTCAGGTGTACTAGAACTAATCTGTTCAGACATTTTGATACTCTTATCAACACCCTCTGTAACCGATTGATCTACCAAGTTGAGCACATTCACCTGAAACAGAAGTTGGCTTAAGGCCATGAGAACGACAATTGCTACAGCAAAACCAGCTGTTCCTTTAACGACTGTCTCATACGCGGAAACCTTCGTATGTATAGATTGGCCAATAAGTATTCCGCCAAACCCTGCAAGAAATGCAAGTGGCAAGGAAATTGGTGGAACGAGAAATGCCGAAATAATTAATGCCCCAATAACCATGACAATAGCCGGCTTCCAACTATGCCGCGCCGCATATAAAACGAAGGGTACGGGCGTAAAGAGAATAGCGAATATAGACAATACAGGTATGAATAAACTTGCCATTATCAGTGCAATATAGATCGCTAAAAGCATGGCACCCTCTGTCATTTTTCTAGATTGATTCATTTTTTCACCTCTTGCATGGCATTGTTGCGCATGCATATTGTTTACAACATTTGGACTGTTTATGGAGAGAACCAGTTATTATAATATGATAACAGATTTTAATGAGAATATGGTAATAGAAGCCGTTCGATTTGATGATATACTGGAAGCATATTGTTGTGAAGGATGGATTGCATGCAATTATGGCGTATTTTTCTAAATAGTATTAAACTTCCAAGGAAAAAGCCGATGTTCGTGCTCAATAGAACGGGAATGGACTGGGCAATTATTTATTTATGTGTGCTCGCTATAATCGCCTCTATCCCAGGTCTCTTAACATCTGACCAGTTCGATTTCGGTCTTAATCTAGTATTTAGGCTGATATATTTCTTTATCTTTTATTACATACCCCTTCTAATTATGCTCATGATTGGACTCTCGGGTCTCTCACTCATTGCCCAGCTATTAGCAAAATGGCAAATGCGCAAATTCCGCTTTCAGACACTATGGAAGCTAGCAATTTATTCAGCAACATGGCCAGTGATATTTTGTACGGTATTTGCTTGGAACATTGCTCAGTGGATACTGCTACTAGTATCCAGCATTTTTATAATCATTCTGCTTCAGTGGATGATACGCCTTTATCCGAAGCGCCGAATAAAGTAAAAATGCAATATGTAAGGGTTTTACCCGTCCCTACAGATTGTTAGGGAACCTCCATGGAGAATTTTATACTTTACTTAACTTCTTTAAATAAGTATCTCACTGCCCGCTAATCTACAATAAAAAAAGACCTTGCTCAAAAAGGTATTATGCCTTAATGAGGAAGGTCTTTCTTCTTATTCGCCAGCGACGAATGGCAACAATGCCATTGTGCGTGCACGTTTGATTGCTACAGTCAATTTGCGCTGGTACTTAGCTGAAGTACCTGTTACACGACGTGGAA
>Ga0153999_1000041_pt1 | contig 83162 bp, 57 predicted proteins | sample TSNC083MetaG_FD_104675 | JGI IMG/M metagenome (GOLD analysis project Ga0153999, IMG submission 104675) | Attine ant fungus gardens microbial communities from North Carolina, USA - TSNC083 MetaG | ecosystem: Host-associated > Fungi > Mycelium > Unclassified | place: USA: North Carolina, Lumber...
CACGTCGATACGCTGGCTCAGCGCGCTGTCCGCATCCGTTCTCGCCTTCGACTCGCTCGCGATCGCCGCCGCATTCTCGCCCGTCTTGGTTTCCAGACCGCTGATCTGCTTCGCCTGCGCCGAATCCGCATCAGCCAGCGTCGTCAGCTGCTTTGTTACCTCCGCTTTGTTGTCGTTGAACTCAGACGTCAAACCGGAGAGCTGCTGACCCTGGGTTTTCTGTTGATCGGCCAACGCTTCGGTTTTCTGCGTGACTTGGGTGTTGATCTTGCCCTGCTCAGCCTTGTTGTCGCCGATTGCTTTGGCGTTCGCCGAAACGTTCGACTCCACCTTGGCCAGCGCTGAACTGGCATCGGCCTGCGCCTCTTCCAGTTTTGTGATCGCTCCTTGCTGGCCATCGACCGTAGATTTAACTGAACTGATCTCTTTGGCCAGAGCACTATCAGCATCTGCCCGCGCCTTCTGCTCCTTTGCTATCTGGCTTGCGTTGCCATCCGATTTTGCGACAACGGCATCGAGCTTCTCTGCCTGTACAACGTCGTTTTCCTGCAGCTTGGTAATCTGCGAGACAACATCAGCAATCGTGGAGCCATCACCGCCAGTGATCGCATCAACCTTTGCCTGCAGATCCGCATCCGCCTGCTTCAGCTCATCCCGCGTGGTACTGATTTCATCTTTGGCGCTGGCAATATCTGCCTGCATCTCAGATTCAGCCTGTGCCAAATCCTGACGCGTTTGCTCTATACTGGCGGCGTTGCTTTCCGTGGCCTTCCCGATTTCATCCAGATCGCGATTTAACTCAGCCTCAGCCTGTGCCAGATCTTTGCGGGTCTGGTCAATCGTCAGCGCGTTCTCAATAGCCGCCTTGCCCAGCGTGTCTAACGAACCCTGAATTTCTCGTCTCGCATCATCCAGCTCGGCTTCCGTGGCGGCATTATTGATTTTTTCCAGAACGTCTTTACCCAACTCCGTTTCGCCAATCTGCCCAGCGATATAGTCCAGAATCGGGCCAGCATCATCGCTGGCCATGCCGCGAGTCCACTGGGACCATGGTCCCACGTTCCCGAGACGGTCTACGATGCGCGCTTTGAACCACAGCACCTTGCCGGCGGCTAACCCAGGAACGGTATGGGAACGTTGCGGATAGGCATAATCGCCATAGTGCATAGCCCCATCATCTGAGTTAGTAGCGTTCGACCACACCTCTGTTTTCTGGGTATCCTCCGCCCCTTTTGGGAACAGCCAATCCAGCGTGATACCAAAAACGATCCCAGTGGCCGTAAACGATGCCAGCGCCGGCGGCGCACCCTCTTTCCCGGTCAGCTGAACTTCAGCACTGTTCACCCATAGGCTATACACATCGCTGGGGCTGATCGCCCGAACGCGAACCTGATAGCGCCCAGCGTAAATGCCAGTGATCGAGAAATTGTTTGCGCCGGAGCGCGGAACGTTAATCCAGTTCCCATTGTTCTGCCGCCACTGGGCCTCATAAGCAATCGCGCCCTTGGCCGGGTCCCAGCTCACCTCCATCGTGGTGACTGTAATCCCCTGATTAACTGTATGCCCGCTGGTGATCTTGATATTGGTGGGTGGCTCTTGTCCGCGAACTGGCAGCACCGATGTCGGGCGATCTTCCAACACCGCGCCGGAATCGATTCGCGAGTACTTATTCGGGCTGTACTGGATACCGCTGATCGTGAACGTCTGGTCGTCGTTGTATGCGATTTTTTTCACTCGGACCTGTGTCAGCGCCAGATCATCGGCATCAATGCCCCACTGGGCCTCTGGAACCGGCTGCACGGAATATGGAACCGTGACGGTAATGACCCGCCCGTTCACGCTGGAAACCGTGCGCCCTTCGGACTTTCCGGTCGGCAGGTTTACGATCAGGCGATCGCCGGCTTTCGCGGTAATATCCCGGTCGACAGTAACACTGCGCCCTGAAACCGCACTGATACGCCCGCCGATAGCCCGGCCTGCATACAGGTTGTTGGCCAACCCAACGACTTTCCCTATACGTGGAATGCCACCCTCAAGGCCGGTCTTCCATTCAAACGCCCCACCTTCTGCGTTCGTCCAGATCGCCCACAGCAACCGGCGCTGAGCCTCGGTTTCACGCTGACAGCCTACGGCAGTCATTTCCAGAGGGATATACTGGAAGCGCTTCACCAAGTCGTAGACAAATACCGGCGTCTGATCGTCCTGATAGTTGTTGTCGGGGTTTTTGTAGGTGCACAACCCGCCAGAATAATGCGATTGCACCGTTGTGCCGGCGCGACTGACGCTGCCGTCGACAATATTGGCTCGGGTGAAAATGTAATCCGGGTCCAGTGCTTCAGGCATGTCCGCCTGCACTGTCAGCAGGTTATTCGACCAACTGATCATACCCCTGAAAATGGATGCCAAATCCATCAGGACCGTCCATGCGTCTGCCTGAGAGCTAATGCAGACATCGCACATAAAACGCGGCTCCATGCCGCCACGGCCGTCAGGAACTGGCTGATCACAATACTGGGCGATGCGGTACATTTCCCAGCGATCAACCTGCTCGACAGAAATGCGTTTACCCAGGCCAAAGCGCGGGTTTGTCACGATGTCGAAGAAAATCCAGGCGGGGTTGTTCGTCCACGCCCACTTCCATTGCCCGCTCCAAACCCCGCTGTACTCACGCGTCTCCGGGTTGTAGTTGTCCGGGACGCGAACCAGCCGGCCTTTGGCCAGTACGGTCACCGTTGGCGTCCGACCTTCGAATAGCTTTGAATCGAACTCGACATACAGCAGTGCGGTGTGTGGGTACTGCAATTTTGCATCAACGATCTCGGTCATCGAAGCGATCTGCAGTGTATCCGCGTGCTTGCCGTCATTGATGTTTTCAGTCAGCCGGCGGATACGGAGCTGCCAGCCGATCTTTGCTTCCGGCAGGTTGATACGATAGTCGCGGGAATATCCCGTGTTGCCTATGCCATCCGCCGCATCGCGACCATATTCAACATATGCGCCGCCATCGGTCGCGATGTCGATCGCATACTCAACGCGGTGACCGTCTTTCACCCCGTCATCGCGCATCTTGAACAGCCCGGCGGGAAATTTAGCGCTGATCCGAACCGCTGATAACTGGGTATTCTGAATCGCTTTAACCCATGGTGTTCCGAACTTCAGCTCGGTGCCGATGGCTATCTCGTTTGATGCATTCGGGAACCCTTGAATATACGGCTGGTCCTGAACCCCTGAGCGCCATTCCCAGCGCACGCCGGCAAAGTTCTCATTGCCGTTGGCATCCAGCAACGGTGTCCCATCCAGAAAAATATGCCGGCCATCAAACCCGCCGGCGATCTCCCCCTCGCCAAGCGCGATCAGCATTTTCATGTACGCGACGGATGCGATTTCTGACCCGCGCGGCGGTGGCGGGCTACCGCTGCCGCCACCACCTTTCGCGCCGATGATTTCGTTCGTGAGCATGGAGTATCCTGCAAAAAAAAAATCCCGCCGGAGCGGGATTCAAAATTGATTGGGCGCTTAAAGCCCTGTGCCTGTTCAACCGAAAGGGCGAGGCGAACCTCGCCCCACGGTTAGCTCTTAACTTCGTAGTTCAAGAACGCCGCGATTTCCGTGCCACCTTGCTTAATTCGGATTTCGCATAGCGAATCCCGGACCATCCAGGTGAACGTCAAAATCGTGATACACACCACGATTAAGCCGTACAGAAGTAGCTTTCGCGACATCATTGCCCTCCGTTGCATTTCTGCTGTTAAGAGGCTATCCTGATGTTGTCTGGACATAGGGTAAGCCTCAAGTTGATTGGAAAATCGCTTGGGGCTTTCTTCTATCTGCTTCTTACCGAGGCTTGAAACCGATAGCTTCAAGCGCCCGCCAAAACATTACCACGATTCAAACATCACTGCTGCTGTTCGACATATGTTTCACCACTGATGACCGGGCCACCTATTAACGTTTTACCGTAGAACGCGGGAACTGGTCTGCCGGCTGCTGAGTTATTGCTTGCGGAGCCGAAGGAATAACTTTTCCGCGTTTCTTTCGTGTCTGTCATTCCATAGGTCCCCTGCGGGGCCAGCATTTGGGCCACGCCACCCAACATCATTGCCGCGCCCGCTTGGTAAAGGAATGGCGATGCAGCAATTGTTGCTGGCGAAAGTGACAAAACGAACCCAGCAGCGACCATCACCGCGCCCAGAATCGTCTGGAACATGCCCTGCTTTTTACTGCCGATAATCACCGGCACGATGCGGACAACCATCTGTATACCGTCCAGCTGCAACTCAGCCGTGGATATGTTGCGAGCGCCGTTGAAAACCGCATACGTCAGGCCATTCCGCTCGCTCCGGTTCAGAAATTGTTCCAGTCCTGGGATCTGGATGCACAATGCTCGGATGCCCTCACGAACTGATGACACCGACAGCGTGAACTCCCGCCCGAACTCTTTTCCGAGCCGGCCGGAGAGAACGAATTTCGTCAGCGTTTCAGTTCTCTGCGCCATCGCCGTACCTCAGTTTTTTGATTGTTCGTTCCTGCCAGATCCCGCCATACGGCACAACGCGAGCGCTCTGGCCGTAAAGATGGTGCAACATCATTCCATCACCGATATAAACGCCGGCATGGTTAACGACCGATGCCTGATACTGCATCAAGATCACATCGCCGGGCTGCAGCTCTGCATCATGTGCAACGAAGCCGGCAGCGGCATAATTTTCGATGTACAGGTTTTCACCCTGCTCCCACCATCCATCCGCCCGTTCGAAATTCGGCAGCTCAATACCCCGCTCCTGTTTGTACCAATCGCGGATCAGACCGTAGCAGTCCCACACGCCATGAACGAACGGGCGGCCAATGATCGGAGCATCACCCTTTGGGGCGATAATCCGAACGTCGCCCTCAGGCCAGCTGATGATGATCCACGGCAAACCAGACTCGGTGCACAGCGCCTCATCGATCGGAGACGGCTGGGTCGTGGCGTCAGGGTGGGAATGCACCACAAACAGGATTTCGCCGGCATCCTCCGCCGCCGCATACTCTTCCGGCGAGATCCGGAAATACTCGGTCGGCTCGGCGTGGGTGTTCTTGCATGGGATATACCGATGCGCCCGGCCATCTTTGATGACCAGCCCGCAGCACTCCTCCGGGTACACCTCGGCGGCATGCTGCTGGATAGCCAGCAGAATGTGTTTTCTCATCATCTGGGTTATAGCCTTATCAGGGCGATCGCCGGGAAACCGCCGAACGGCAGCTCAGCATCTTTACCGAATCGCAGTTTGCAGGACGCAACCGTCCCACCGCACTCGTCCAGCGCAGGGTTATCAACGGGGTTGCCGTCTTTGTCGAAATAATTGGTGCCGGTATAACCGCAATCGGCCTTCCGATAGTCGCCACGCATGCACCATGTACACCGGCTGGTCATCTGGCGGTTCGGCAGCTTCTGGCCCTGCACATCGGCTGGGCTGGCCAGTGCGAACTCGACCGATGTATCGTTCTCCAGCGTCTTGGTATCGATATACCAGGTGTCGATTTGCTCTTTCTCCGGGTCAGCGTTTGGGTTGCCGGCGGGGAAATTTTTTGCGTCCAGAAACTCGGCGAACGTATTGTGGACCGTGACTTTGGCTAACAGCAGATCGTGGAACGTTTCGCACAATCTGGTGATCGAGTAGTCCAAGTTGGCCACGGCAAGCTTGGGACGAGGCGATGTCCCCTCGCTGGATTTTTCCAGTCCTGTAACTTGCGCCGGCCATGCGTCGTAGCGAATGCCCTGCCAATAAATCGGCTTAGCTGGCAACGAATCAACGTCGCCGGCGGCGAGCAGCTCGTCGGCGGTATAGGGGATCTCGTAATTGTGGAAATACAGCACATCGCCATCGAACGCGGTGCAGTCAACCTCGATCAACGTGATCGGCGCGCCCGGTTCCAGCGACTGTGAAACAGCGGAAAAACTCATGTTGATTACCTCGATGGGACCGTGGTCCCAATAACAAAAAACCCCGCGAAGGCGGGGTTTGGTGGGGGTGGTAGAGAGGACTGCTACACTTGGTATCCTGCATCTCTGCAAATCGGAGCCATCATCTCCTCCATTTCGCCACTATCAACCGAAGCTTCCGCAGAGATAATTTCTCCTTTTGGATTGCTTTTGATTGCTACCATCAACAAAGCATTACCAGCATAGCCACCATAAGAGTTTTTCGCATTGATATGGGCGCAGTAAATTTCCCCGCCTTTGTAGTCCTGCCAAGTGAATTTTGCACTATCGGGATCTTTCAGCTTTGCCCTAGCGACAACCTCAATAATCGACTTTTCCTTCGCGCTCAGCTCGCGAGCACTGGCGCTCAGTGCAGTAGTCGCCAAAACTAACGCCATGGTAGCGACGATAAATTTCTTCAAAACAATCCCTCCTGTTGGATAAAAACAGCCGCATTATGCCCGATCGTTACGACCGGTACCCAGTCGTGAACGTGACTGTTAACGTCCAATTTCCAAACCCCAGAGGCGTCGGCTTCAACTGCGACGCGCGATACAACCCCAATTCCCCCACAGGATTCACCCATTTGAATGACCGAGATGTGCCGTGCTCCCGCAAAAACTCCAGAATGGGTTTTATTTCCGCCCATTTATCTGTGAATGTCAGCGGCCAGCTCTGTTTTTCTCGGTGCATCCCCTCATCGATCACCTGCTCATAACCATCACCGAACTGCACTGTTCTGGTTTTCCAGCTGATGTCGCCGGTCGGCCCATTGAGTGGCGACCATGTGAACGTTTTTACCGTCATGCCAACCCCAATTGCCGTAAACGCTGATCGATCGCGCCGCCATTGCGCAACGCTTCATCCACCTGTTCCATCGTCTGTTGACGAATCAACTGCCGGGCAGCATTGTCCAATACGTTGTCCGTTCCTGCCTGCTGCTGACGCTCGTTCGTTTGACCTCGCTCAACGGTGATCGGCATGCTGAGCGATACCTGAACCTGCGTCGTTCGCGTCCCGCTGTTTGTTGGAACCGGCTCTCGACTCGGCCGCGATACGCTCCCGCCAACCAGACCGCCGTCTGCATACCCCCGGCCATAGGTCAGCTGGTTGAGGAATGGCAGCATGCCAGGGCGATTAACGACCTCTTGCGGTACCACCCATTCGCCAGCATGAACGATGCCGGCCACGTCGTGCTTGCCGCCCGGACCTGTGTAACCGCCATCTGCAAAACCAAACCACGACTCAACGCCGAGCGCCTTGCTGCCAGCCTTGATCGCCTCAAACATCAGCATCTTGGAAATCATCTGGCCTATATCACCAATGATCGATGACGCCATGGTTTTGAAGTCGCCGGTACCTTTGGTGATAAAATTACCAAAGGACGTTCCCATGGCATCCATGGCGCTGACCGCCACGCTTCGCGTCAAATCAAAGGAGTTCTCCGCAGATTCCTTCCAGTCCTGCAGACCGCGTTTCATGCCAGCAACGCTATCCTGCCGCAGCGCCATCTCATCGGCACTGCCCTTACGGACAATTCCAAGCTGCTTTGACTCTTCTTCGCTCAGGATCGCTGTCCTTTTCTTGTAAAGTAGTGATGATTTGTCAGAAAAGTCTTTATCCAGCTGTTCCCGCTTCTGCCGAAACTGCTCACGAATCTGCTGCTCAGCGAGCATTTGGTCATAGGCAGCGCTGCTCATTATCGGCTGAGCAAGCTTGTTGTCCCATTGTTGCTGCAACTGAGCAGTTTCCGCGACCAGCTCTATATGCTGTTCCTGCATCTTCAACGCCAACTTCCGCTGCTCGTTCGCACGCTCCAACGAGACGTTGATCTTCAACTGGGCGCGAAGCTGATCCTCGCTGGCCAAAACGCTCTTCTGCCCAGCGGTCAGGATTTTCTTGGCTTTCAGGTCGGCCATTTCCTGATTGAACGCCAGCAGCTTTTTCTCGGAACCGGTCAGCGTTTCAGTGGTGGCGTTCTGCTGCCGTAGCACTGCTTCTTGCTCTTTCAGCTCCTGCAGCCGGCGCGTCGCAGCATCGTCGGTGTACGCTGCTGATTTTTTCCTGTCTCCGTACTGCTTGTTGATGCCCTTCAGCGCCTGCGCGTATTCCTCGGCAGTCAATTTCCCTGCTTTATACTGAGCCGAAACAACGCTCGTCAGCCGAGCCTGTTCCTTCTTAGGGTCTGCGCCAGCTTTGATAGCTGCAGCGACCTCATTCTGGACCTTGATCTCATTCCGGGCAGCTTCCTGCTCCTTCTGCTGGCGTTGGAAGCGCTCTTCTGCTTCCTTCTTCGCCTTTTGTGCCGGGGCATCGCTGATGTCCAACTTAACACCAACTGCAAGCGCCTGGGCCTGAGCAGTCTTCATCTGAGCCTGACCGATAATGTCAAACGCGGACCCCACCTCGTTTTTCAGCGACTTCCAGATCGACGCCAAGCCACTGACGCTGTTCTCCTGCTCAGTGACCTTTTCTTTCACATCATCAAGATATTTTTGCTGCAGGAGAGCCGTCGCTTCACTGGTTTTTCCCTGCCGAGACAATGTAGCGATATGCTCAATAAACGTGGTGTTAAGCTGGACTCCTTGGTTCGTCAGCGCCTCCAGCCCCTTCAATGGATCTCCCTTCAAGCTCGACAGAGTGGAAGCCAGATCTTCAGACGACATACCCAGCTCGTTCATCCGGGTGCCGGTTTCTGCTACCTCTGACAGCATGTCTCCGCCAAACCCTGCACCTGCAGCATCGGTCACCGCCTTGACTGAGTTCTGCGTATTACCCAGGGTTACTGACAGCGTCCGAAGGTCGTTCGCCGTCAAAATGGCTCTGTTCCCTGATTTCTGGAGTGCGTCGTTGAACCCTTTGGTCTCGGCTTCGGCTCGCTGATACATCTCATAGAGAGCGGTGGCCCCAGCTGCCGCCGCCATTACTCCCAATCCAGGCAAGCCTCCAACCAGCGACATAGCTCCACGAAGCAGGCCTGATGAAGCTGCAGCAGCTCTCTGCTTTATCGTTAGCTCAACGTTGGCTGCTGCCAAATTTCGGGTGGCCGTTGTAAGCTGCCGCTTGCCGTCTGCTTCAGCAATATCAGCAGCGAGTACTGTTTTAGCCGCGCTGGCAACCTGCTGCTTCGCGCTGGCCTCAGCGATGTTCGCCTCACGAATTGCACGAGCGTTCTTAACGTGCTCTTCCTGATAGTCAACTGTGACGCCGTACTGCTTGTTGACCTCCGCTTGCTTGGCATAGTACTCGTCAAGTGCGAACGCCTGCTCCCGCTGAGCGGCGGCGGCGGCTATAGTTTTTTGAGCAGCAACAAATTTGCCCTGCGCATCCTCGCGGGATGCCTTGGCACTCTCAATCGCAGCCTGTGCAAAATTAACCTGCTCGGCGGCCGCTTCAATCATCACAGCACGCTGCTGATGAATGCTCCCGGTGCTTTGCTCGATGGCAGTTTTAAAGCCTTCGCCAAGTGCAGGGATCAGCGCGCTGGTGATGGTGCTGCCAGCAACGCTACTGCCAGACACCACCCCAGCCAACGCCGTTCGCAATTCGCCGAGACCCGTGATGCTGCGTCTTGTGCCCGTGCTGAGTTTCTTAAAGTCAGCGTCAGCCTGACGAGCACCAACACCGACCCCCTCAAACGCCGCCTTGGTTTTAAGAGATTCGGCCTGCGCTTGCTGGTTGAACTGCTGAGATTCACGCGCCGCCGACTTCATCGCGTCGCCGAACTGCGCTTTGAAGCTGGCCGAGTTGAGGTGGAGCGCCACCGCCAGCGATGCTACGTCAGCCATTTCCCAAGATTCTCCGGTGGGCTTCGAACAACTCGTCATCGGTCATTTCAGCCGGTGGCGGGGTTTCCCGTACCGGTACGTCCGATGCTGGCTCGTTCTGGATGTCGATGAATGCCTGCCAGTGCATAAAAACATCTGCTGGCAGGTCCATGATTTTTCGCGGATCTATCTCGCCCAAGCGGTAGGCCAACGCATAGGCCATCATCAACTGGGGCGAGTTGATCAGTTTTTTCGCGCGTCTTCCAGCGTGCCGTAACTGACGCGCTGGACGTCCATGACCGCCTCTTTAAGTGCACCCGGCGAATGTACTGCAAGCAGCTCAGCAACGGATGGAAGCTCGGTTTTGGCTGGTTTACTGCCATCTTCATTTACCAACGCACCCAGGAACAGTTCAATACTGATTTGGTTGAGTTTATCGGCGTCCTTCTCACCCTCGATCGCCTTCAAATAGTCGTCCAGCTCGGTAGAAGTCAAGCGGCGCACAAGAACTGTCTGGCCAAGTGCAGGAATTTCCGTTGGGGCGGTGTTAGGTTTCAGCAGGGATTTGTAATTCATTGGGATCTCTCAAAGATGGGGCGGGGTAAAACCGCCCGGTCCGGGCGGTAGGGCTATAACATCAGGCGTTGGTCGTCCATTTGATGTCGTTTTGCTTGGCGTAAACTTCAACCTGCAGGATCTTCCCATCAGGCCCATCAACCGCCTGACGTGCGAAGCCGGCCAACGCCAGCGTCAGATTGGCGACTTCTTTGTTCGGATATTCGATGAACATCACCGCCGCCTCTTTCTTCACAGCAGATGCCATGAACGCCATCTGATCTTTGTCGCTCGTATCGTCGATGAACGTGAACGTCAGGTCCTCACCTTCACCCATATCGCCGATATATTTCGGCGACGTGTCGATCAGGCGGCTGATCTTCAAAAACGAACCTTTTTGCCCAATGGTGCCGAGCGACATCGCGCTCTGCAGCAGCGCAGCTTTTTCCAGCGTAGTCCCCAACGGCCCCCACGAAACGCGGGTGCCGGCAGGGAATTTCGCATACGTTGCAGGGTCCTTAATGACCGGTGGAACTACTGGATCTGGCATGATTTTTTCTCGTCATACTATGAAAATGAAACGGCTGCAGAGCAGCCGCGGATGTGGTTATTTGCCTTCCAGCTCCTCCCGGAGCCGGATTGCGAGGATGTTCAGTACCCGTTGCCGGTTGTAATCCAGCGCCGGTCGCATGAACGGCTTGGCCACCTGTTTCCGCGTCCCGCGCTCCTGTGCCCACGCTTTGATATGGTGCGCACGCGATACACCAACGCGAACAGTGACAGCTGTCGGATAACTGGTGTTTTTGGTTTGGTCGACGCTGGTGATCTTGATGTCGTTGCGCATGTGCGGCCCGGCGCTTGTTTCATCAAAGCCGGCGTGCTGTTTCATGTCAGCCAGTACTGGTTCCATGGCATCACGACCAGCTTTACGCAACGCAGCGATCGACACCTTTTTCTCAGCCTCGGCTAACAGCCGGTCGAACTCCTGACCGGAAGGGAACTTGATCTGCATATCCATGATTCACTCCGCAAACGTCAGAATGTAATCTCGGGCTAGGCTGTAGAGAACGCTCCCGCTGGTCAGCGTTTCCTTGTCAAACGAAATGCCATCCCGGCGCACGTACTGGACTGGGTAGCCTTCTATCTGGCCATGAACAACGTCCCGCCATTCATCCCAAATCGCCTTGTCCAGCTTCACCAGTTTCGTCAGGTCGTTCTCTGCGTACAGCGTGATCTGAAACCGCCCGGCTGTCAGACCCGTTCTCACCATGCCGGCCATAACCTCCGGGTCAGAAACTCGCAGATAAGTGCCGCCGTTGTACGTCCCTGTCGGCAGCTGCAGTGGGAATATCTTCATGCCGGTGATCCGCTCGACCGACGCTTTAATCGCTAACTCGATCATGGGCTGGGTCAACCTCCGCCGTAATTACCACTCTGTCACTCTCTGACCGGTCAACGGTGCGCACTGTATAGCTGATGCCGTTGGCAATTACCTTCCAGTCGCCAACAACATCTGCCCTAGGAAATGTCGTGAACTGCCATGTTTCGACTACAGGAGCCTGATCTGCTGTGCGGATTTTCCGGTGCGAGATCGGCTCCGCTTTAACCCATGCTTTGCCGGCGGCGATAAACTTTCCCGGCAACGGCTCACCCATCTCGCCTTCACCTGACTCGATGTAACCGAACTGCACGCGGGTCTTCAACTCACCAGGGTCCAACGGTTTTACGCTCATACCGTGTGCTCCATCAGTGGGAACAGCAGGTAGTCGACACCCAGTTTTTCCGGGGTGTCGCTCTCTGTGTTCACGCCAACCGGATCGAGATACCAGCGCGCCACCATCATCTTCATCGCCAACTGAATATCCTCGTCAGCAATGAAGCCCCGATCACATTCCGGCATTTTTTCCAGCTCGTCCTTGTTCGCAACCAGCTTGCAGCTATAACCGCGCTCAATGCTCCGCTGAGCAGCTCTTATCAGAGACTCGATGTGGCCATCGTGTTCAGTGAATTCTGGCTCGAGCCGCAGCTGGATCTTTACGTCAGATACCGTAAGGATACTCATCGCCGGCGCTCCCCTTCATCAGCTTGTCGGCATCTTTTGGCCAACACGCATGGCCCCGTTCAACGAGCTGTCTCGCGTACTCAGGGCTAAAGCCCGCCAGATCGCCGCGTGAATAACGCTGATATGGACCGAGGAACACAACGCTCACTCGCTCCAGTAGATTTTGCGTCACGTTGTCGCCTTCATTTGCACCTGGGACCGTGGTCCCATCGTTTTCATCATCCGGGTCCGACGCCGACTTATCGCCGTTCGGGGCGTTCGGGTCCGACGCCGGCTTATCACCGTCCGGGGCGTTCGGGTCCGGTGCCGGCTTATCACCGTCCGGGGCGTTCGGGTCCGGTGCCGGCTTGTCGCCGTCCGGTGCGTCCGAGTCAGACGCCGGCTTGTCGCCCTCTGAGGCTTTCGATTTTGGCCCCGGCTGACTATCAACCTGCCCTTCAGTTACCACTTCTGGTCCATTCGTTGCAGGCGTTTTCTTTTCAGCTTTGGCGTCATTTTTAGCCGCCGGCGGATTCTTGTTCACTGCTGCCATGATTTCTCACCTATGAAAAAGCCCGCACGCAGCGGGCTTTAGTTCGTGAAAATGGGATTACCAGATGATGCCAGTACCCAGCACCAGACCTTCAACATGGCGGAAGCCGATGTCGTGTTCGGTGACAACGCGGATCACTGACTGGTTGTTCGTGAACGCGGAGATCATGTTGCCTTCGGCATCTGGATACGTCGCCTCTTTCGAGAAGTCGATCTTCATGATGCCGTCTTCGCCGATGACCACATCGTTGAAGTCCGCAAAATAAACCTCAGATTCGTTCGAACCGGCTCCCAGATTCTGTGGAATGGCGCTGGTACGCTCGATCGGGTAGCCTTTCAGCATACCGTTTGCCATTTCTGGATAAACCTTATTGCCATTGCCATCGCGCAGGCCGTACAGCTTCATGTAGGAACGGTTCGACATGCCCCAGCCGCACTTGATCATGTTGCTGTTGCTGTCCATGGCCATCAGCATGATGTTATCCAGATACTGATCGATGGCATCAAGAACCGGGTCCCCCGTCCATTTGATCGTGCGACCCGCCGCCGTAGCAACCGCTTTCATGCCTTTCGGCGTATCGCTGCTACCGTCATCTCGCATGAACGCCTTGTCTTCGCGAACAGCGATCGCTGTCAAGATGTCTTCCAGCACCAGTTGCTCCACATTAAAGCCGGCGCGACCGATCAGCTGGTTGGAGATTGGCACCAGCGCGATCATGGTCTTCGCGCTCAGCTTCACATCGCCGAACTTCGACTCGCTGGATTTCGCGGCTTTACCTTCACCGATGTAGTGCGCCTGAGCGCCACCGGACATCTTCGGCAATGACATGTTGCCGTTAGGGAGCGGCATGGAGCGAGCACCCAACTTACGGACGATAGTGCGAGCGCTCAGCAGTTCAATAACTTCGCTGTGCATGTTCTGTGGAACCAGCGCGCCGCCGCTGTCCGCCGCTGTGCTGATGGCCATCGACAGATTTTTGTCGTTCAGGTCTTCTGCAGCAAATTTAGATGCCTGCACCAAATCGCCTTTGCCGGCAGCAACCGCCATTACCATACGGGCCATGCCCGCGCCGGTGTACTGCTTCGGTTCTGGCTTAATAACAACGCCTGGGGCGTTGCCGTTAACGGCGCTCACTGGTGTGGCGACTGCCGCAGCCATGCGTTCTGCCGCTTCCAGCCGGCTAATTTGCGCGGTCAGCTCATCGAATTTTGCCGACAGCTTGTCGAACTCGGCCAGATCTTCAGCATTCAGCGTTTCACCGCCGGCTTCCCGCGCGGCCATAACCTGAACTTGCTGTTGGACACCCGCACGCGCACGGCGTAATTCTTCAATATTCATGCTTTTTCTCTCGTTTTTAGACATAAAAAAAGCAGCCGATTGGCTGCTTTCAGGTGACGCGTTTGCGCCGGGTTACATTTTTGCCTGCATGCCCATCGCCGCTGCGCGCATTTGGATGCGGCTCTGCGTTGGTTTCGCCTGATGGTACTTCGCTGCAATCGCGTTGATCGCCATCTGTGGGTCCGCCAACTCATCAGCAAGGCCTGCTTTGATACCTGCTTCTCCGCTAAAGCAGCGCGCCTGAGTGTCGATAACCGCTTGCAGCTTCATCCCGCGATATTCCGCGACGGAGTTCGTGAAAAGCTCATAGGCGCTATCGATCATCTGATCGATTTCTGCGCGCGCTGATTCGCTCAGCTTTTCGTGTGGAGAGCCGGTATTTTTGAAGTCGCCACGGTAGAACGTGGTAAACGTCAGGCCGACCTGATCTTCCCACCGTGACATTTCCATGTGCTCCATGATGACGCCGATCGACCCGACGCCAGACGTTTGGCTCATCACGATGCGGCCGCACGCCGACGCGATGAAATACGCCGCCGAATATGCTGAATAATTCACGATAGCGGTGATCGGCTTGATGCTGCGAGACTGAAAAATATAGTCGGCCAGCTCTTTACAGCCCGACACCATGCCGCCGCCGGAGTTGATGTCCAGTACGATTTCACTGACTGCGTTATCGTTCAGTGCTGCGTATAACTGGGAGCGGATGCGCTCGTAGCTCGTCAATTCCGTGCAGGTCTCAGTGATCTGGCCACGCCGCGCGACCAGCATGCCATGGACAGGAATGACCGCTACAACACCGCTTTCAACTGCCGGCGACGGCTCGGACACGGTATCAGCACCAAACGCCAAAATATCCTGCGTTGCCGCTACACCCTTCAGGCGAGGAACCAGAACTGACTTCACAGAGTCGAGCATCTGCCGGGTGGCGTAATGCGGAACCCCAAACACTTCGCTGGCGAGGTGCGGATAGTTGATCAACTTTTGCATTTTTCACCTGTAAAAAAGCCCGCTTGCTGCGGGCTTAACGTGGCTACTTCCAACTGCTCATTGAGCAGCTGAAGTGGAGCATTAAAAATCCGGGCCACGTCATTATGAGTAAATGATCGGGCATCAATTTTGCGCAACGTATGCTCGCCCACTGATGCCGGCATCCGGTTTATTTTCTGCACAGAACGGCCTCTATTTCTCGAATTTGCTGCGGGGATGCCGACGCCATCCCCGGCACCGCGCTGGTATCGATCATGTTGAGCGGGGTTAAATAGGTGTCGCCACCGGCGATCGGAGGCAGGTTCTCCATCCGGCGGATGTCATTGACCGACAGCCAGCCCCACTGCCGCCCTAGTGCATACGACTCATAGCGCGACTTCTGGTCCCCCCGTAGCAGCGAGGAGACGTTGAATTCGATATACAAATCGCGCCGCTCGCTCGGTAGCAACAGATCACGCATCATCGCCGACTCATGTCGCTTCAGCCATGCCAGGAGCGTGTACATCACGTACTGCAGCCCCTGATGCTCGATGTTGTTGTTCGTGCTTTTGTCCAGTAACTGGATCATGTGCGGTGGCACTTTGTATAACCGGCAAATTTCATTCACTGTCCACTGCCGGCTTTGCAGCAGCTGCGCCTTCTCATTGTCCTGAGAAAGCTGCTTGTACGTCATACCCTCCTGCAGCATACCGACAGAAAACGCGTTGCGAATACCGCTGTAGCGCTCCGTCCATTTTGAAAGGATTCGGTCGACCGCGTCTTGGCTGGCGATCGCTTTCACGTCAGCTGGTCGCTCAATCACGCCGGACATTGTCGTGCCGTGCGAGAACACCTGCGCCGCGTGCTTATCAACCGCCAGCCCCAGCCCAAGAACATCAGCGTTCGTTTGAATTGGCGAGGTACCCAAATATCCATCGAGCGAAAAATACTTGATGTGGTGCACCATGCGCATCGGCAACGTTTCACCCAAATCGGGCAAATGGTAATAGGGCAATGCATCCGGCCCTTTCATTACAATCACTTTCTTGGGGTTAACCGGGATCAGCTCAGTAATCTCGCCGGAGCCGGCGCGATCAATCAGCGCAAAGCTGTTCCCTTCCAGCCCCAGAACACCCTGGGTCTGTTCGTAATATTCGAACGATGTGTCCTTTTTATTCGGCTGGCTGTGGACGATATCGTATAGCGCGTGATCCGTTGCGCGCTCCCGGCCACCGTCTTTGGTTCTGCGGTACAGTTCGCACGGCAGCTGCGCCACAGACTCTGCGAGCAGAGTGACACAGGCCCGAACTGCACCGATGGCCATCGCCGTTTCGGGCGTGACGATCATTCCAGAACTGCTTTGACTGCTGCTTACACCAGCCGGAACCGTTGTAAAATCTGCCCGTTTCCCGGCGGGTTGCCGGCGGCTCGATGTGCTGATTGGTAAAAACATCAGTCGCCCTCACTTGCAGGGGCGGCAGGCTGATTTACCGACGCCATCTTTGCTGTCTGCCACGAAAACAGAAGAGCAAACAAACCGCCGACGATGTAGCCGGCAGGCGGATAAATTGACCATGCGCCGAACGAGATCAACGCAACACCCAGCAGGCCAATAATGAACCCGCTGATCACAATAATTTTCGTTAACATGCCACGTCCGATTCGTCGTAGATGGAGCCGCCTGACTCCGTGCTGTGGAGCATTGCGCGCCCAATAGCCATCAGGAGTGCAACTGCGCCGTCGATTTTTGATTGGTTATCGCCTTTGGTCGGGCGAACTCTGTCATCGCTACCGGGGACAAACGCCCCTATCACGTTGCTGATACACCACTTCAGGATTGGATTACCGTCGTGATGGAATCGCCCCCCAGCCAGCGCCGCTTCCAGCTCCATCATTGGCGGAGACATATTGGTAAAGTCTTGGCGGATTTCTATTGGCTCAAACCCATTGTCGGCTAACTCATGCGATAACGCCGTCGCCCCGCTCGGGTCGATAGGGATAATATTCATCCGCACACCACTTTCCTGTAGGGCCAATACACTGGCAAGAATTTCGCGATAGTCGGCTTCCGCACCATCCGTATCGATCAAGTCACCGCTATTAACCCATGCCTGGTATTTATCAGCCGCTTTGATGTGCTTCGGATCTGTTGAGTGGACGGTATCTTCTGGTACCCAGAACATAGGGCCGATGCAGTAGTAGTGCCGCTTCCCCTTAATTTCCCTGACGAACAATGGAATACCAGCGTTCAGGTCGAGTTTTTTCGCCAAATCCAACGCAAATATGCATTCATCCTGCCGGAAATCCTCAAACCGAAGGCTCTTGTCTTCAGCTGCTTTCCAGTGCTCCATGCTGAAGAACGCCGACGCTGCCGACACCCACATATTGAGGTGCTTGGTTTTTATTGCGTTAGTCTGACGCGGAACAGTGCGAGCGGTTTCCAGCTTTTTAACCAGATACTCGTAGCCAACCGATACACTTATGTTCGGGTTAGCCTTGATCAAGTTCGTAGGATCTTGCCAGTCGTCGCCGGGGTCCAGCTCGTAAATCATGCCGAAGATATGATCACCCGGCAGAATTCCGTCCAGTACCTCCTTCACCTCTTTATCCTTGTCGTAACAAGGTGAGGCGAGGTTGCTACCAGCAGTGGTGATAATAACGGTCAAAGGCTGGCTACGTGCGCCCATACCCGTTGTCATCGTCTGATATAGGGTGTCTGTCGAGTGTTCGTGATATTCGTCAATGATGGCGCACGACGGGGAGTCACCATCCCCAGGGTCGCCTACTACCGGGGCAAATATCGAACCATCCTCTCGGGTCAGCTTGTCGACCCAGACTTCTACACCAAAGTGCGAACGCAAGTTCGGCAGCATTCTGGCCATGTGGCGCGCTGGCGTGAAAACCTTTTTGGCCTGACGCATTTGCGTAGCGCCGCAGTAGACCTCGGCTCCGTTCTCACCATCAGCACAGAACATATATATTCCAATGCCCGCAGCAAAAAACGATTTACCATTTTTACGAGCAACTCGAATATATGCTTCAGTAAAACGGCGCTTTTTATCCTTCTTTCTCAACCAACCAAATATGCATGAGAAGATAAATAGCTGCCACGGCTCTGCCTTGAGCTTTTGCCCTTTCAAATCGCCGCTGGAATGGGGGAGCAACTGCACAAAACGGCACGCACGTTCAGCCTTCTCTCGATCAAACCGAAACGGGTAATCCTTATCGTTGATGCTCTTTTGCAGATCATCAATGTGGCGGTGGCACGCCATTTTGACGTAATTGCACGCCAGAATTTTCCCGCTGATGACGTCGCGCGCGTACTGCATCGCCGCGTTCACGTTTGGATATGTCGCCATCAGAGGTATCCATGATCAAAAACTGGGACCGCGGTCCCAGTTAGTAGCCTGCAAATTCGTTTCCTTTCTCTTCGTCGTTCGCCCCGCTGCCAGCACGCCGAACTCGGCTGGTCGGGTCCAGCCGCAGGACGACGCTGAGTCGGATCAGTTGTGAGATGCACTTGTCGCGAGTCTTTATTGCTGCGGACAGCTTCGCGCCGCCGGCGGCAGTTTCATCTGACATGCCATCGTTTTTAATTTCCTGATTGGCGTCATACAGGATTTGGATTGTGTTGCAGTACTCCATCAGGAGAAAACAATCCTGCATTGCAAAATTACCGCTATCGACCAATATCTTGCACGTCCGCTTCCACGCATCGACCGCCATTTCCCCCATCAACTCGTCTGGCGGAGAAACTGCGCGAGTCAGCGTCTTTGTTTGAACCCCCGAGTTCACTGGTTTTGCGCCGGCACCCGGCGAGCGAATCCCTGCCGACATCGCAGCACCTCAGATGTTAAAAATGTTCGAAAAAAAAATTCTTATTACACGCGCGTAAAAATCTACCTGAAGCGGCAGTCCCGGCGATCGAAAGGGGTTTGGGATTTGATCCCCCCTACCCCCTGAGAGCATTGGCTCAGACGCTCTGGGAGCGCCTGTGGCGATGCCATCATCAGTTTGCTGCCAGCTCTGCGCCCAGCAGTGCGAGCGCGATATGCGCCTCACCGTTCGGATGCGCGGCCAACAATTCTCTAATGCTTGCCACGCATTTCTTGACGGACTCCTGCGTTTCTGCAGGCAAATCAGCGATAGTGCCTTTGACTAGTAGCAAGGTTGCTTGTTCTTCAGTCATAACTTCGATCCCTTTACTCTTACCTGTTTCGTGATCAAAAAAGGTCGCCTTAGCGACCTTGGTAGTGATATTCGTAATGCCACGCGTGCGGCGATGTATCGACTCGTTCAAGCTTATAGACAAGCAAATACACCTTCCTGTTCGGATTTTCGTCCGATACAGGCTTCGTTAAAGGCTCAAGCTTAGGATGCATGTTGAGGTATGGCATCGGGGGGCTCTGGTTATCGCCATCAACACGAATCCATTCGCCATCATATTGACCGCCTACAAGCATGATATCCATGTACTACCTCGCCTCAGTCTCTCTATTGCGACTTATTATTCAGGGTCTGTAGCCAGCCTTCAACCTTGTCTGTGTTGTGTGCTGCCATCATGTGGGGGTTGGCGTACTGGCGAACCATCATGTCAGCCCCATAGATTAGCCTCATGGTTTCAGTAGCGAAACCCCAAGAATCACCAGTGCAATGCCAACCATCAAGGTACGCTACCCGGTGGATGACCACGTTGATTTCAACATCAACCATTCTGATGAACCAATCCGGTGCTCCCTGCTCCTTGGCCTTCAAGCGCCAGTATGCCAACGTCTTCAACCTTGGGCTGCTTTTAATCTGTTCCGCATAGGACAACGCAATATCAATGCTTTGTTCTTTCGTCAGAGGTACGGCCAGATCTCTTAACCCTCTCATCGCCTAAACCTCTCCGTCGCAGTCTTCGCCCTGTGACACGGAGCGCACAGCGACTCAAGGTTGTCGTCTGCATCAGTCCCGCCGTGGGCTTTCGGTATGATGTGGTCGACATGTGTCGCCACGGTTCCAATGCCCTTTCTCTTACATGCCTGGCATACGTAGTTATCACGCTGCAGGATACGAGGGCGGCGGATGTCCCACTGTCGGCCATAGCCTCGCTCATGCCGAGACTTGCCGCCTGTATGCCTCTGCCAACCGTCGCCGGCGTGCTGCTCACGATGCTGGTCGCAATACCCAGATCGGTCATTGGTTAATGCCGCGCAGCCTGTATGGCGGCACGGTCTCTTTGTTCGTGGAGGCATAGTAATCTCTGGTGTTGTCCGCTCTCTCGCGGGGTCACGCCGCTTCTTCCACCACGGCTGACGTTGCCGGCTTGATCCAGTTGCCACTGAGGTGTTGCCCGTTACTGACTCAACCAGCGCGCTCTGCATAAAGGAGCGATGCGTCTCTGCTAACGCTGACGGCGGCGACGGACGGCGCTTGATAGATCAGGCGCCCCTGAGTTCTGGGTAGTTTTTATCGGATAACGTTGTGATTACATGGGTTAGCCGAGCGTTGCTATCACTGACTTTTTCGGATAGGCCGTTGACCTCTTGAGCGATATGGTTCAGGCATTGAAGCACCTGATCATCAACTTTCACACCGAGGCTAACCGTCATTTGGCCAGCTTCATTTTGGCCACGCAATTTTGCGAATGCTGACTTCACCGCTTCAGCTGCCAAGTCGGCGGCAGTTTTATATCGGTCCGGTGACGTGCTGGCACATGCCTCAATCAGCAGCTTGGATAACGTTTCTTCTTCGATGCTGACCGACGATAGCGCCGTCATTTGGTTTTCCATGATGTCTCCGTTAATTATCAGGCGAGCAGCTCGGCATAGCCGGCCATGTCTGCGCTAGGGATGTTCAGGACTGAAAACGTCTTCAGTCCCAGCTTGTAGGCATAGTGATACTCAGCCGTAGCACCCGGTGACGCCTTCCACCCAGGGAGCAGCAGAACACCATCAGCAGCCCGAACCATGGCAAAGCAAATGTCCATGTATTCGCCTTGGGTCAGACCAGACGGCAGAGTTGCCGGGTTGAGAACGACATGCCCGCGGGCTGTCAGGCGCGCGGCTTCTTTGTTGAAGGCATCACGATTGAAGTTCTCATGCCCGGTCATCGGGCCTGCAATATAGACCTTCATTCTGCCGCCCCTTTGATCGGACCAGTAAGCACAAACCCAGCCAACGGCACATAGCTCGGGTTTAACTTCTTTCGCAACCATTGATACGGCAACAGCAGCCATTCAACAGCATCCATGCTCCATTCCGGAACCCAGTTACGTACAGCAACGTCCGGGGCGGCCGGATTACGCATGTTGATGTAAACCGGCACCACGCCGCAAAATAGGGCTTGATGGGTGTACATCTCAGTAATTTGCTCGTTGCTGAGCCGCTTAAAAATAGCCATCTACTCTCACTCTTTTTGAGCAATGCAACCCTGCTCCAGCGCCGCCATGTAACCGGTCAGCTGTGACATGTCTGCATTTGAAATAACGAAATATCCATCCACCTGAGCTGAATCACTCAGGACCGGCCTTATCGCTGCGCATGGCTCTGGCATCGGTATCGCCGGTGACTTCCCGCACGCGACCAAAGCGGCGCAGGTAATCAGCAGGATTATTCCGCGCATAATCAATCCTGCGCTGGCGTTCATCGGCCTCATGCGCCCTTACGCCCCGGATTATCAATTCCAGGGCTATCGCGACTATTCTCAATACGGCTTCCACGAATTTTCCCCTCTGCTTTGGCCGTTTCCACGATCTCACGGAATTTGTCATCGCTGGGACCACGGTCCCAATCGTCACGATCTCCGGCGGGAGCCGGTGGCACGTTCCGCGCGTGCTTGTAGTTCGCTGCCACCAAATCCAGCAGCTTCATCAAAATCGTCGGGATTCGGTCAGTAATGCGAGGCGGTAACACCGCCCGCAGCTGCGCCAGCGCATACAGCACGCCCGTAATAACCCCCAACCACGCCGCAAACCCCGGCGGAAGTGCGCTGATAACATCAGCCAGATCGGTGCTCACTTCGGCGCGGGCTGGGTCCATAACGACGACCAGCAGACCGAATACGCTGACCAGCGTCAGCCATCCTTTGAACATCGCCTTCATATCAACCCCCTGCGCCGAGGCGGCGCTCTTCGGCGAACAGCGCGTCCACATCGCTGCGTTGGCATTTTTCGAGGTAATCTGCTGGCGTGCCTTTGCCAGCAACCGTGTTGTAATACTGCTTCCAATAGCTGGCGCGGCCTTCTCGCGTAGCCGGGATAACTGTTGGCACTGCCATATAGCGCAGGCGGCAGAACACCATCGCCATCAACGGTGATGTCCTCAATTCCTGATACACGGTTCGAGATAAGTCGATGCCGAATTCCTTCAGCAAGCGGCTGGCCAACGCCGTGCCCTTGTATTTATCGCGTAACCATTCAAAGGTGCCTTGATCGACTTGCGTGAGGCCCGTTCCGGCGCTGGTTGGCGTAGGGTCTTTGTAATCCCCCAAAAGCGTCTCAGCTGCTGCTGTCTCAACAAGCAGCGCTACAGTGCTCTCAGGGTTTTTCCCACCGCCAAGCACGTCACAGGCCGCACGGGCATAGCTAATCGCGTCAATCTTGTTGACGAGTCCGTAATTCATTTCTTTCTCCCGCCGAAGATCCGGCTTAGATTTCGTTTTGCAAAGCCGGTGATGACTTCGGCGGCGTGTGGCCATGCCACTGCCGACAGCCCGGATAGGACGATCACCTGCGTTATTGAGAACTGGCCCATCAGGCCAAAGGTCCAGAGCGTGATCGCTACGATGACGCCGCGAAGAACATCACCAGTCACGCGCCGCAAGTTGAGCGGGTCGCTGGAAAGTAGGGCGCTCGAGATAACACCTGCAACGAGCATCAGCAAAACCAGCCAGAGGTCTGGATTTCCGTATTCAATTACCGTCGTCATAGCTCCGCCTGCAGCCTCAGCCCGGCGGGCCAAAAAAAAGCCCCGGAGACCGGGGCTACATGATTAAAGACGCCTTATTTCATCGGCAGTTTGCAAGAACCGCTCTTCCTCTAATTCGACGCCGAGCGACCGCCGACCCAGCATTTCCGCCGCTTTTAGCGTGGCACCCGACCCCATAAAGAAGTCCGCGACAAGATCGCCGGGGCGCGTGCTGGCGTTGATGATGTCGAGCATCATAGCCAACGGCTTTTCGCACGGATGTTTCCCTGGGTAGAACTGAACCGGCGGGTACGTCCAAACGTTCGTGTGCGGTACCGCCTTAGTCACGTTGAACGGTCGCCGAAGGCTCTCATACTCACCCCGCAGATCGTCGTACTGCCGTAGCAAGCCACCGTACTCCTCTGAAAGCCCAGCATATTCACGAGCTAATGAGGCGTGGTCGCTGGCCAGCCCGGTGCTACCCAATTCATCGGCACGACGATTAAACAGCTTTTGAAGAGCCGCGTACTGGGTTTCGCTCGGCAACTGCCATTGGCTCGCGCTAAACCAATGGCTACACATTTTTGTGCCTGTGACCTCATTGATTTCTTTCGCTGAAATGCCCAGCCGCTGGCGCGCTGACCTGAAATATTCAATCAGCGGCGCGAATACCTGCTGTTTCAGTTCTTGGCACTTTGATGCATAGCCCGTCGATCCTTTCGCAAAGCCGTCCGCACCATAGTGCTCAGCAAAGAGAACGTGCTCGGTCGCGGGGAAATACTGGCGGAATGATTCTTTGTTTGCCCCATTCCATCGCCCGCTTGGTTTCGCCCACACGATGTGGTTCAGCACGTTGAAGCGGGCGCGCATCAGTATTTCTGTATCAGCTGAAAGTTTCGGCCCACAAAACAGATACAGCGAGCCGCTTGGCTTCAGCACCCGCCAAAATTCAGCGAAGAACTCGTCCAGCCACGCCAAAAATTCAATAGTGGACGACCACTGATTGTCCCAGCCGTTTGTCTTAACGCGGTAATAGGGCGGATCAGTAATGATGGCGTCAATGCAGTTGTCTGGCAGGGTTTTGATATATTGCAGGGAATCCGCGTGTACTAATTTCGCACTGTTTATTTCTACAGTGTTTTTCATGGTGTTTCGAGCCGTATTTTGGTAGGCTTCCACCGCTGTTGCGCAATCAGCAATGGGCCTCGGTTCGCCATGTTTAGCGGCATGGGTCGAATGCTGTGGCCACGTCCAACCGTGGCCGCAGCGCCCATTCTACAGGCACAAAAAAACCGCCTTGTGGGCGGTTGCGATATGTCGGCTTACAAAATTGCCAACTTAATGAAACAGTACCTTTTTATTCATTTTTTATCAAGCGTTAAATTGGGACCATGGTCCCAATCCATCTGCAGCCCTAAATTCGTCCCCCGTTTATAGGCCCTATATTCAGGTGTCAGTGCATAGCGGCCCCAGCCATTCTTCGTTGCTATATTGAACTCGACAAACTGCTGCAGAATAAACTCAACCTCTGGATCTCCCATTCCCAGACTGTCAGCAATATCGACAACCTTCTCCCCATCGGCAGACGGGGCTATAGCCATCAAAATACAGAGTGCCTGTTCGGTCATACCGGCGCTTAGCTGTTTAAAATTCATTGCAACTCCTGCTGTTTCGCGGGTGGCGTCCCGCTGTCAAAATAGCCGCCCGTAGGCGGCTTATAATCAATCTTTGAAAGTATGGTCTAATTCGTTGATTCTGGAATATAACTTGGCAAACTGCTCTTGCACGTCGCTCAATATTTGCCCTGCCAACCGCTCGACCAGTTGTTCGCTGTTCCAGTGATATTTTTGGCTCAGGGCGCGCAATTTGAGGTGCATTTCACACATCTCGTTTGAAAACTCAGCTACGTCCTTCCTGACCTCTTCAAAACCTGCGTAGTTCATAATAACTCCTGTCTTTTTATTAAGTTAAATGCGGGTGGCGTCCCGCTACGACAAGAACTTTAACTCTGGTGCCGGCCCAATGCTAGCTTTATATCGCAACTTTTAAGTTATTTTTAATAACATTTGTGTTGTGTTTTTTATCTGATTTGTTATCATTAACTCGATGGTTAAGGAGGCCCTGTGAAGTACAGCGAGTTCAGACGGTGGCTACTTAAGCAGGGTGCGGAATTTACAAAAGCACCCGGCGGCGGAAGCCACCAGAAAGTGGCATTAAACGGGAAGAGGTCAGTTTTTCCAGACCACGGATCGAAAGAAATGCCGGAAGGGTTAAGAAAGAAAATAATGAAGGATCTGGGGCTGTAAGCCCCTGCCTTTTTAAACGAGGTTACACGCCGCCAAAGACGAAGTACCAAAACGACTATCAAGGAATTTCATATGTTTAACTATGCGGTAAAATTAGAGCACGACGACGCGACAGGCGCTTATATCGTCTCATGCCGTGACCTGCCATTAATGAACTCGGTAGGGTACTCGGTTGATGAGGCACTGATGGAGGCCGTTGACGGTATCGTCACCGCGCTATCAATCGAAATTGAAGAACGCCGCCCTGTGCCAGCGGCATCACCAAAACAGCCTGGGGAACACGTTGTTGCACTGCCCGTTCTTGTTACGATGAAAGCGGCATTGCATAACGCGATGATCGAGACGGGAACGCGCAAGGCTGAGTTGGCGCGCAAGCTGGGGCAGAAGGGGCCTCAGATCGATCGTTTGCTGGATGTGGAACATTCGTCAAAAGTTGAGACCGTCGAGCTGGCACTACATCAGCTACAACGGCGCGTCGATCTGAATGTCATGCATGACGCACGCTAAAATGCAGAGCAGAAGGGTGGGACCATGGTCCCACCTAATTTTTAAGCCATGTGCTGTAGAAAATATTTGCTGTTTTTTTGATATATTTGTACGTCCATTTTTTGACGCAGCAGTAGACACTCGCTAGTGATTTCACCGGCAGACGCTACCAGTTGAATGGTGTCCTGCAAGAAAATGCTGCTTTCATTGCTTTCTAGCGTCCGCTTTACCGTCCTCAGAATTGCATCCAGTTGAGCCAATTTGCTAGCCATGGCCTCCGATTCACATTGTTGCTTCACATTACCTCCTTACTTTTTAGAGCTTTACTGACCCGGCGTATTCACAAAAAATATCAACTGATGTTACAAATCAAATGAGAATAGTTTACAAGATTATTATATACTGTATTTTTATACAGTGTAATTAAGTGGGCTAACTTATCCAAGCGATTTGTTACGATTTAAATTTAAACGCTCGTAAGTTGATCATATCTCATTGTTAATAGTGGATATTTACTGCTCTCTGCTGTTAAAACTCGCTCACCAATCGATAAGATTTCATCACGCGGCAACGGTAGGCCAGCAGCCATGAACGGATGCTCGCCGGGGATAAATTCAGCGACGGCATGATTCTCCGTCTGGTCATCGTCCAGCGCGCCGGTACCGGCATTGACGAACGAAACCCTGCCGACAATGAACCAGATCCGGCTGGCCAACCGCCACGGGAACCACTGCTCCCCTGGGCGCGCGCGGAACAACCACATCGAGTACACACCCGACTCGGCCTCGCGGTGGGCTTTCCTGAAGAAATTATCCATGCCGTTATGCGCGACCGCCGCGCGCGAGTCCTCCTTCGAGAACGGCGGGTTAAAATACAGCGCGCTTTCTACCCCTCGGCGCTCTGCTTCAGCTTTCCAGTCCAGCTGCAGGCAGTTCATCTCTCGCGTGAAGTAGTCCGGCAGCAAGTGATTCTCATCACTCGCGCATCCGTCAATTGAGCAGGGACGAAGAAGGGAAAACAGCCCCGCTGCAATTCGAGGATCGGTCCGCCAAATGTCGCGAAGTTCAGCTGGCGTTAAGCTGCGATGATCGAGAATCATTGCCCCTCCACTGGACGGTATGCATGGCGATGGCCAGCAGCTGCTTGGCGATGTTCTACCATGCCATTGGCCGCAGCCGCGTCGAGGTAGCGGCGGATGGCTTGCGTGCTCAAGCCGACATCAAAACGCAAGCTATCCGCAACAACGAACCCATCACCGCCGGCGGCGGTGCAGCTCTGGCTTTTTCTGGCCAGAACGGCCAGCAGGTTAGTGCGCTGGTGGTTTACTGGTTGCATGATTCCTCCGTTGCGAAATATTTGTCCAAATGGTCAGCTTCGCTCGCTGATTTCGATGATTCGAACAGGTCAAGGTGGCGGGCGTCCCTGTTTACCCAGGCATTTCTGGCTTCGTCAATCAGCTCACCAACGTCAGCTTCGGAATACACCACTTTCTCAACCTCTTCCCCTTGCGCGCCACACTCATGGCAGAACACATACGCACCGATGAACAAGCCATCGCTTTCATCGTCGGATAACCGTTCGTCAGGTAAACCAAACGGCGTCCCACTGATTACTTCACGCAGAAACGTTACTGGTGGCCCAGAACAAAACGGGCATGGGGTAAGATCTGTCTCCCTCGTTTTCATGGACTTTCCTTCTTCTTGGCGTTTCTCAGCTTGGTGATGCGGGACTTGACCGCGCGCGATTCAGCATCACTCTCTGCTGCCGTCAGCGCGAATTTCAGCGCTTGCAGTGGTGTCGTAAACAGGTCGCTCGGCAACCCACGTTCGACTGAAAACTGGCGACGGCAACAGGCCGGGATGTTAGGCAGCCACGCACCTTTCTTATCCTGCGTCAACAAAGTGCCACGCTGTGCCACGTTGACGTATAGGCTCTTGTCTGGGTACGCCTTCGGCACGCCGTAGCGCGTTTGACTATTGCGCTTACGGCGCACGGTGCGTACCTCCCACTCGTCGATAGTGATTTCCACTCGGCCATTGTCATCGGTGTACGGCCAGCAGCTGTAAAACACCTTCCCCGGTTTGAATTTCACTGGCCATTCCCCTCACTCGTAAAGCCAGCGGCGATCAGCTCCACTTCCTCTATCGCATCGGCGAATCCAAACCAATTGCTCCACTCAGGCCGCTTCCCTGTTATGGCCTCGTACATGTCATCCAGAGCCGCGTGGGCACTATCACGTTCATCAATCAGTTGCGTCTCGCTTCTATCCAGTTCGGTAATGCGTTTTTTGTCCTTATCGTTCATGATGATCAGGTGCTTGGCTGCATCCTGCGCTTTCTGGAATTTATCGGCGTAATCGGTGGCGATGGCTTCCAGCTCGGCGATGCGCTTTTTGTCAGCATCACGTTCAGCAAGCAGTTCGAGAACGACAGCAGGGTTGGCGGCAGTGATGTACCGCGCGTTTGCCTGCTGCTCGGAGCTGAATGGCTCGTCAAAGCCAGATTCTGAACCACCACCCTCTATTTGGGCGATACTGACAATACGGCCGTCGTATCGCTCTTCTGTAGAAACGTTGGCGTTGTCGCCTTCACTCCATGAGTCATCGTCTAAAATCCACGGCCCCGGAGTAGCGGCCATTGCGGCCGCTTTCAGTTCGCTCAGCTTATTCACAGTCATCACCCTCGCAATTAATACAAGCGCAATCGTCGCCCATGTCGCAGCAACTGCATTTTTCCGCTCCGCAATGTGGGCATTTCTCCTTATGTTCTGGGGTTTCAAACCCGCAGCTTTCACATTCTATCTGCTTGTTATCCACGACTTTCCTCCAGTAAATCCTGCATACGTCGATATAGCTTTGGAGCCCGACCTGTGCTGGACTCCAAACAAAACAGAGCACATAGCTCATCCCAGTTATCGAGTAACGGCTTGAATGCAGGGCAAAGCTGGCCAATACGAGAAAACGACGCACGGATAGATGGAGCTTTCTCCAGTAGGCGATAGCATCGCCCGAAGTCGCTGGGATCTAACGGTGGGTTAAAGCGGCCTTTTTCCGCGCCAAGATGAATAGCCGCCATTGTTTCAGAGCTGATCCCGGTATCGCGGGAAACAAACCATTCAGCGATTACCTTTAATTCTTCTTGCTTATCCATTCTTCGACTCCCCAGCCCTGCTGATTGGCCATGCTGCAAATTCACCTTTCGGCAGCTCATCAGTGACATCACGATCTGCCCATGAGAGAAACTTATCTCGACTTACTGACGGGTAATGCCGGCCGAACGAAACTGATGGGCTGTCGTATTGCACTGTGGTAGCGCCGACATGCAGGATCGTTCTGTCGTTAACCAAACCCATCGCGTTGCGAGGGCGCTTTCCGCGATAGGTTCTACCGCTCTGAAGCTTCAGTTCATTTGCTGGCATCACTGGGCGCTCTTTCATTTAGCCTCCCGATCCGTATAGGCGAGGTCGTAGAACTGGCCATAGGTCAGCCTCTGGAATTCGGCGGGGATGGTTACGTCGCCGTGCTTCGCTTCACCTTCACGGTCTTTGGTGTTTGGGATGGCGAACAGCAGGCAGTCATCTCGCCCCGGGCAGCGGCCGCCGTAGGTGCTCAGCAGGGGAATGCCTCTGGCCGTTCCACGGCCGAAGCCGGTCCGCATTATTCCGTAATGGTCAATGATGAATTTTTGCCACGGCGGTAAATCTGCCAACTCGCTGTTCGCCTTGGCTATTGCCGCATCCAGAAGCTTGTTGAACGCCCGACCATCCTTGGTGTTACCCTTTCCGCGAGCGAAGAAAACGGGATTACCTTCGAAATAGTCGCGATGCTTGATGGTGATCTGGCACGGGAATTCGTGATCGGCCGGCCATGCTAGGGAGCGGACTCGGGTCCCTTTGTCACCGAACCCGGATGAAAGTGAGTGCGCTACCGCCCCGAACTCATCCTGCAGCGAGCCGATGATAGCCTTGCGCTTGGAGTCGATGGTGCAAAAGCTATCAATCAGGACCTTGACGGATGTCCCTTCTACTTTGAAATAGTTATAGTGCTTGGCATTATCTGACATGTTATTCCCCCTCCCGCAGCTTGCCGGTAAGAGTGTGATGAGGAGCCAGCAAACGCTGCCAGATCGCAGAAACATATTCAGCTTGGTGAATGGCGTCTGCCAGCGCATGATGGCGCTCACCGGTGAAGGGGTGATCTCGCTTAGGGTCAAAGCCGATGGCGCGGCCCAGGGCCACTACTGTGCGAACATCTTGATCATTCCAGAATTTCCAGAACTCAGGGAAGTTGCAGCGGGCATATGCTGATCGCAAGATAACTTGGTCAAACGACGCACCATTGCCCCATACCTGCAGCCGACCTAACCCCGCGACTGTGCTGTAACCAGTGACAAATTCGGTTAGCTGGGAAAGGGCGTCGACAATATGCAGCCGTTCGCCACAGGTGATCGCTCCGCGCGCGGCATCACTCTGCTTCAGCCACCATTCGATTGTGTCCGCGTCAGGCACTGCCCCCATCTGAAGTTCAGATTTAAGAGTCACAGCACGATAAAAATCAGGGCCAAGCCCACCGGTCATAGGGTCAAAAAATACCGCGCCGATGGCAACGATCGGAGCGTTTGGGTTCGTCCCCATGGCCTCAAGGTCAACCATGAGATGAGTCATTTTCGCCATTTTATTTCCACAATTTCTGTTGATAAGTCCGCGATGGGCGCGGTTTTTTCTTCATTTCTGGGAGCCGCACATTGACCATGCGCTCACCGATGTTGAACCACTGAATAACGCTGACTTGCCGACCAGCGGCTCGGTATCGATCCGCCAGTCTCTCCGCTTCATCAGCGCTCATAGGTCCCTGCTGAAACCACCCGAGCGCCATTACTATTCCTGCTCGTCATCGCTGTCGTTGGAAACGCCAAAGAACGCTGCGAGGCTCTGCAAAATGCGCGGGGCTGTCGCTGCAACCAGCAGCATCTCTACGGCATAGCGATGCTGGCCATCCTCGACGTCGTCATTTGCAGGATCGTCATTGTCATAATCGAAGCGCTTCAGGTGCGGGTTCCCAGACTCAGGGAGGTGGAGGGCAAAATCGGCCACGTTCTCGATCTGGCCATTGGATGGGCGATTTACCAGCGCCATTTCAGCCGTGCGAATCGTCATGGTTTCCAGTACCGAACGGGCTTCCGGGCTATCATTGCGAACGCCGTCCAACGTGACTTTTAACGAAGTATCAGAGCCTGTTGCTACCGTTCTACCGAATGGCGAAATAGTCAGGTCATCAGGCAGCTTATACATGCTCTTGTCGGCCCCTCGGGTGAGGTAATCCGTCAATGCACGTGACTCAAGGCCACAGAATCCCCACGGCACCGACGCTAATCCGCCCAAAATGTGACGCAAATACGACAGCGCAGACTCGCACTTTTTAGCGTTGCTGCCAGAAACCAAAATCAGCTTCTCTGCCGGGCAAACCAGAATGAACGCAGCCCATTGTTTGATAGGGGCATAGCGGATCACTTCATTTCGTGCCTGCTCTTCGAACTCATACTGCAGTTGTTCAGTGACGTCTCGACCAGCATCGATCGCCGCTTCAATTCGCTCCTGGGCAAGCTGCTTCACTGCTACTGGGTTCGCGGTGCGCGAACTCTCCAGATATTTGAACAACGTGCGCCCATCAGAGGACACAACCCGAACATCATCAACGATACGAGCAAAGCCGCCGCCGGCACTGGCGGAACCCGTCAATCCATCAAAGCCCTTTGCCTCTACCAGCTCAGTGATGTTCGCAGGAATCGGCGTGTCACAGTTGTAGGGGAACAGCGTGCGGAACATCTTCATGACTTCACCCCACGCTTACGACTGTTATTGACTGACTTTCTCGCACGATCCATCTCGCGTTCGAACCGCGTTTTAGGTGGCTTCCCAGCAACTACTCGCGTGCACTGAACAACCGCCTTAGCTGGCTTTGGGCCGAACCCGCCGCGCAATTGGTGCAGGTATGTAGGGCCAAAATCTATGCTGGTGTCCACGTAGTGACGCCCGCCGATCACCATCGGCTCATTGAGTGAAAAACTCATGTGACTCTCCATTTACAGTGGGACCGCGGTCCCAGATTTGCAGGAGTCAGATCGCCGCGCGGCGGTCGCATCCTGTTGTTGTCGCTCATAGCGCTCGATCCAGAGCGATTCGATGTGTTGGTCGCCTTTGCGGTTACATCCGTACCACTCAGCGATAACGCTTTGCTTGTTCCCATCGGGGTATGTTCGGAACCCACATGTCGGGCAATGCATCAAGAATTCATTACGTGCGGATGAGAACAACAGGCGGGGCTTGTCAGCCCGGCGACCCATCACCTGTTCACATAGGCACTGCGGAACGTCTGCGAAGACGGCGTTCGTCCCGGTGCTTTTGTTCGGCATGGATTAATGCCTCCCGATCTAACGTGGCCACGATCTGCAGTAGCGCCGTCCAACGAGGTTGATAGTTCTGAATCCAGTTGTTCAGCGCTTCGCCGGCCAGCTTTGCAAGATCTGAGGACTCATATGAGAAAACACCGCGATTAACTGCCCCCTTGCTCTCCTGCACGGCCAGCCAAACGAAGCGCTGGATCACCTCTTTGGTTTTCTTGCTCATGCGAGGCGCTCCGATCTCACGCTGGTAAACAAGAAATGCTGACCAGACGTGATGGCATAGCATCACTTGGTGCTCGAACGCCGTGGCATCGCCATAGCAGTAGCGAACCCACGACTCATAAGCTGGGGGGAGTAGGGAAACGACACGACGCCAGCTCGCCAACCGATAAACCTCCGGGCTGATCAGCAGCTTCCCGCCTTTGTACGGGCGGGTTTCGCTGCAATGCACTGGGGTCGCCTCGACTCGAATGGTTCGGTCATCCAGCTCTATCTCGCGCATTGGTCTCGCCAGAAAGCTCTGGTTCGTTTTGTCAGCAAACACACGTGATTCATCGCGTTTCTTGTCACGCGATGAATTTACGCAGAGCAGAGCGCTGGTTAAGCTCGTTCTGACGTACTCAAACTGCAGCATCAGAGACCTCCAACAGCGGGCTGTTGCGACCCAGCATCAGCGCTTCTGGAGCGATCCCCGTAGCAGCTTCGATGTTGTTAATCTCACGCTTAACCAACGCCGCAAGCTCGAAAAGACGGTTCTGCAACGCCTGTACTGCTGTTCTGCAGTCGTTGTTGTCATACACGCCGTCATGAGCAGGCTCAGCATGTGCCAACATGTCGCCGAACTTCATCGTGATAGCGTCCAGCTCAGCATCTACCGAGCTGGCAGATCGGCGCGTGTAGCGCGGCACTTGGATAAACACTAACCCCTGCAGAGCAGCCATCTTGATTCGGCATTCGCTGCGGAAAGGCTCAGGAAGCGCTGCTGCCCACGTGATCAACCAATCTGCCGGCATACGAACGTCGCCACACATCACGCGCTCAGTCTGTTTAATGCTGCGATTACGCCACCGCGTGTATGACTCAGCGGTCACACCCTCGGTGCCTGTGTTGATCAGCCCCTGAATTTCCAGGGCAGGAATCAGGCGCGTTGTAGCAAAGTGAGCGCAGCTTTCGCCGGTGCGCGACAACATCTGCTCTGTGGCTTCAATGACGACTGACGACATAGTGTCGCGCGCCGGACATTTACCCATGATTCCTCCGTTTGGCATTCTGCCGTTGCAGCGTGTAATCCGATTTGAGTTTTCCACGCGTCTTTACTTCCAGTTCGTATTGCCGATGCTCAGGCACTTCCGGCCCCCATTGGTAGATGGAGGAGCGATGACAATCCAAGAAAGCACAGAGCTTTCTCATGCCACCCATATAGGCAATAACATCCGTCGTTTTCATCCTTTGATGTTATGCATCCTGAACAAAAATGTCCAGTAAACAGATCATTTTTGTGATCTGTTTTCAATGCCTCGGCTGTATAGCTGGCTGTACAAAATTGGTTTATGATTTCATCTATGAAAAAACGTGGTGACTGGCTGAAAGAACGCCGCGAGGAGCTAAAGGCCCTCGATAAAAAGAGATTCTCTGTGCGAGCCGTTGCGGAGCGCGTAGGGATTTCCTACGCTGGCCTGTCTCATTTAGAGAACAATGATGCAATGCCGGCTTTGGATCTGGCGTTCAAACTGGCAAGAGAACTTGATCGTTCTGTCGAGTGGGTGCTGACTGGCGTAGGCGATGGCAGCTCGATGGGTATCCCTGTTATAGGAACAACCCTTTCTGGCCCTGACATGGCGTGGTTGGAAAGTAGTGGGCGCGGTTCAACGATCCTTGAGTACGTGAACGTTCCTGTAAAAAGCCATCGCCTGTACGGTTTGAAGGTCTCTGGCGATCAATCTCTATCTCGCTATTATGAAGGTGAGGTAGTCATTGCAGATCCCGATTTAGATCCAGTCACTGGCGAAGATGTTGTCGTCGTCACAAAATCAGATAATGGTTCTGTAGTAAAAGTTCTCGCGAGTCAGCGTGATAACAAGGTTTTCCTAGACTCCCCAGATGACCGATCTCAGCGGGTGATTAGGGATCTTGACGAAATTATTTTGATGCACCCTGTGGTTTTAGTGGCTAAATCTACAGCGATTAAGGTGAAATGAAACTGATTTAGAGACAAGTTTGTCAAGTCAACAGATCAAGGTTATTATGTGGCGTAATAACCGATTTGCGGCGGCTTGGCTAGGTCAATATTTGAGCAACTCGAATTTTTGACAAATAAAAAGCCCCGGTTGTGGCGACCGGGGCTTCGTATCGGAGGTGTCTACAAAAAACCAACTCTCCTGCAATGTGAGTTGATTGTAGCCGCTTCCGCTAATCCTGCGCAACTGTGCAGCGTGATTTTTTGGCGGAAAAAATGAAAATAACGGATTTCTATCAACAAAAATTTAATTCTGACCCGTTCGAGCTGCTTGACGCAGCCCATTCCGAACTGGCTTCAATCGCCGGCGCAGCTGGCATCGACTGGAACGAATGTGCTCCAGAAATCCAGCTAACCACATCACGTGGCACCTCTGAAAAATTCACAAAATACACCCGTCATGCACCCGCTGTTACCAATCAGAAGCTGCGCGGCAAAGTTGAGATCTACTCCCGACAAGAAGCCACAACAGACGGCATCAAATACCCATTCGTGAACTTTGTCTCGAAGGGTGCTGATGCTGGTGTTTGGTCAGGCATTCAGTTCCTTTGGGCTGAGTTCCGCCGGTTCATGGAGTCAAGCACTGGGACCACGGTCCCAGTATCCCAAGCGGAGATTGAACGCAAAGAGCGGGCAGAGAAAAAACGCCTAGAGCGCGAAGAACACGCGCGAATTGCAGACCTCATGAACAACCAACGCCGTGCAGCAGATCTGCAGGAATATCTGGAATTCATGGCTGCGTTCTCGTCTTCTCCCATCGAAGATGGTTCCGCGCCCTATGCAGTGCAAAAGGGGATTTCGTCGATTTTCTCTCTGTGCAACGTTCGTCGGGTTACTATGTGGGACCGTGGTCGCAGCGGTCAAAATTTAATCAATCGTGAATGCATGGCAATCCCCTTGTCTCGTATCGACGGCATGCACGATGGCCGCATCGTGGGCTGGCAACGTATTTACCCTGATGGTGGGAAATTCCAGACGCGCGCGATTGATGCCGGGGACTTTGCTGGCAGCTGCCACATCATTGGCAAATTACGTGGAGCACGCCGCGTATGCGTTGTTGAGGGGTTCGCAACGGGTGCCTCTGTCTATATGGCTGCAAAGAAGCGATTTGATGCGGTGATCGTTGCTGTTTCAGCAAACAACGTCATCAAAGTTGTTGAGCAGCTGGACGCCGTATATCCGGGTGTTGAGGTTTGGTGTGCTCTCGATAACGATATTGAAGCCGCGAGCCAAGGTAAAGGGAACACGGGTATCAAAGTGGGGATCGATGTGATGAAACGATTCCCCAATGTACGCTGCACCCGCCCGTTATTTTCCGATGGCCAGCTAACACCTGCTGGTAAAATACCAAACGACTTCAACGATCTAGTTGCAATTTCTGGAATAACAGAAGCCAACAGGCAGCTATTTTCTAACGACAATCGTGTCAAACTTTCCGCCCATCCATTTGAAGCTGAATTGCTGGCACTCAGCGTCGCTCCAACGGGTAAACAACATCGCCGAACTTTCTCCCGACAGCTGATCGCGTGTATCGATGCCGGTATGCTGCTTTGCCCGGCGAAGATGTCGCCGAAAGAACTGATAGCGGTGATCAGCAGCCAACTGAAAAGCTGCGGTGCTGATGATGCGTTCCGTAATACGGTTATCAGCCGCGTCAAGCGCAGGTTCGAACAGAAGTGCCAAAAGGCTCAGTCGTTCCGTTCGTTCAGCGATCGCATTACTAATGCAGCGCTTCGCCCGGACCATATCACATACAAGCGATTCAACACGCCACAGATCACCCCTGAGGTTCTTGCGTATATTAAGTCGCTGCATGGCCCTGTTATCGTTCGCGCCGGAATGGGTTCGGGCAAGTCGAAACACCTGCTGCGACCACTCATGCATTCATCAGATCGCGGAGTGTCCGTTGCGCACCGTGTCAGCCTGATCGGTGGGCTGTGGGACATGATGACCCGTGACGATAACGGCCAACGACTGAAAACCGATATTCTGCACTATCAGGACCCCGGTGCTACTGATATGGCTCCTCATGCGAATAAAGTGGCCATCTGCATCAACAGCACAGTGAAGGGGTGCTGGAGACCGCTGATGACAAAACACGACTTCTTCGGGTTAGACGAAGCAACCCAGGGGCTGCGTGCAACACTGTCAGGAAAAGCGATGGCCCACCCGGTCGACGTTTTTAATAGGCTGATTGAGTCGATTGCGATGACCGACGATCATGCTCTGCTGGTTGATGCTGATGCCAGCGATATTCTGGTCGACCTGTGCGAACTGGCGCTGGCCAAGCGTGAGCAGATGGGGCTTTCAACATGGACACAGGTACATGTTGTTGAGCTGCCAGTTGATGTGACGTATGAGAAAGAAGGCGCGCGCGCAGCGCGCCGCGTGCTTTACACCGATACAAACCGGATCATGGTTGAGGTGTTGAAAGCCGTCGAAGCTGGCGAAAAATTCCTGCTGGCTACCGACTCTACAAATTTTGCCGAGCAGCTGCTGCTGCAGCTGCGCGATCGCTGGCCAGAAAAGAAGTGGCTGTACGTTAGTCAAGACACAAAGCCCGATCAGGAAGTGATCGAGTTTACCGACTCCCCCAATACCCGTGCGCCACTGTATGACGGTCTGATTTATAGCCCAGCGATCTCGTCAGGTGTATCGATCGAGACCCGGCATTTCACACGGCACTTCGGTTCGTTCTGCGGGCAGGTTGTACCATCTGATGCAATACAAATGCTGCGCCGCGACAGAACCGCGACAGAATTTATGGTTGGGCTGGGGCAAATCCCAGGGCGCAGAGAAGAAAGCGCAGAAAGCATCAAGCGCGGCTTCCTGCAGGCGCTGCTGGATACAGCAGACATCAACGAAGAATTCACAGATGCCATTTTTGACGGGGATCGCTTATCGCTTGGTTTGGCCGATACAACCTACGTCAAACTGAAGTTCAAGATCGCCGGCATGGAGGCGCAGGCGCGGAACGACTTTGCAAATAACTTCATCTGCATCCTGTTCGCCGATGGGTATGACGTCCAGCACCTGTCCGAAAACGAGGCCCTGAGCGATGCCGGGAAAACCCTGCGTAAAGACGCCAAGGCGCGCGTTTGGGATATGACCGTGCTGCGACACATCGAAGCTGAAACACCGACAGAAGAAGAGCGCGAAGAGCTGATGTCCAAACGTTCACTCTCAGAAACAGAGCAGGCCCAGCTGGCACGCTGGGACATTGAGAACGAACTGAGGCTACCCGTCAATGAGCAATCCCTCGCATTCTTGATGGATCGTGGCAAGAAAAAACTGACGCTGGCCGAGCTAATGACCATGGACGAAATGGCAGCGGCACGTATTGACCGTGAAGAGCAAGCCATCGTTTTCACATACCAGTTCAAACGCGGCCACAAAACCGAGTTCGTAACGATCACAGCACTCAACCGTGAAACCGCAGACGCACAGTTCGCACGAATGCAGCCGGGCGTGACTGGTTATTCAGTGCAAACGCGTCCGGTGGTAGAAGTCACCCAGCGCACATTTGCCGCGTTACATCGCAAAGCTGCGCGCTCGTATTTCACTACCTGCGGTATCGATCCTGATACCGGCACCGGCGAAGCAACACCGGATGGCATGCAAGCTGCCATGGAGCAACTGATGAACGCCGACCGAAAAGACGAATTCAACAACGTCCTACGCTTCGGTGGCTATATCAGTAAAAATGGCAAGCCAAAACGCCCTGAGACCGTTTTTAAGCAGATATGCGAGGCATTCGGCTATTCAACTGCTAAACGCCGCCAGAACCGCGCACAGGGCCTGAAATACGTCTGGTCGATTAACCCTGAGTCGTGGTCATTCATTCATGACATCCTCGCCCGCCGGGCCGAAGCGTCACTTTCGTTCTGCGCCCATAAACTGGATGTACCGGCGGCAGCGGCTGATGATCTAACTTGTGGATCAGATATAGATGTTAGATCCCAAGTTGGATCACTCGATATGGCCGCTGCCACTGCCTTTGAGCCAATCGAAGAGGCTCTATCTGGAATGCCTATCCCGGCGGCTTGGGTACGTGCGGCACTGACGCTGGCTGAACTGAAAGACCTCGCTATGTTACCGGTGAGGCTGATTAAGGCGACGATCTCCGGGTTGTATATGAGCGATAACATGGATCAGCTGACTGCTGGTCAATATGTCGAACTGAAGCGCCTGCAGGCGGTTTGAGGAGGAATTATGTCTACCACCGATTATTTGAAAACACTGGACTATGATCAGCTGAAGTTTTGCCGAGAACGGTGTGATGAGATGATCCGCGCTATCCAAGCTGAATCAAAGAAGATTGCTTGGGCGGTTACTGATGGCGTGACTAACCAGGGTTGGTTCCGAACAGAGGACTATCTAAAGGCGGTTGAATGCATTGCAAAAGTAGCGTCAGAACGCTGGGATGAAGACGAGAAAACTAACCCCGAACCTCGCAATTGGCTGAACCTGTCAATAAGAGGAGAGCGCCTGCCGGAGTCTGAGTACAACGCGCTATTTTCTGATGATCAGTGGGGGTAAGCGATGGTTGATATTTGTGTTAAAAAGCTAGACGACAACGATCTCGAATATCTAAAGCGAGACATTGAACGAGAAATCGAACGCCGCGCTGCCGGCCCGACGAAGGTTGTCTATCAGGTTACCGATTGGGGGAATTTCCGAGTATTTACTGATTTTCGCTGCGCAGCATTATGTTTCTTCGATATTGCTGAAAGCCTTCTGAATGATGCAAGGAGTGATGATGGTAAGGAAACGTTCGATTTAAATGTAGGCACCTTGCTCTACGGTATTAGACCTATTGAGATCACACAAAATGACTTTGAGGCGAAGATCTCCCAAAAATACTTTGATGACGTTTGCTACGAAAAACGGTTGTCGGAAGTGTTTGTGCCATAGAATTTCTTGGTTAGGTGCGTATTGCGTAAAGTGAAGCTGGGACCGTGGTCCCAGCGTTTTCCTCAACAAATTTACACGTTTGCTTCCCACGCGCGCTTCATAGCGTCTCTAACGTTCTCAGCATCGCCTTCCCAGCTGTAGTGGCCACCGGCGAAATCGAACTTGATTAACCAACGGTTATGGCCTCGGCTGATCGGGGCTGCAAAGCGAGGTTTTTCTTGGCTGACATCTTCTTTCTCTTCGGCTTCGTCATCAACTTCCAGCTCGATTTCATCCTCATCATCCACATCATCGTCGGCATCGTCATCTGGCTCTTCAGTGTTTGTTACATCGTCAGTTTCGAAAATAACAACTGGTTGAATTTCGTCTTCAGCAGCTGATTTAAAGCGGCCATCGTCACCGACTTCCATGCCGAGTGCCGGTGCTACATAGTCCAAGTACCGCTTAGCAAACGCAGGGTTGCCGCCATACTGCTTTCGGATTGTATACGTGGTGATTTTTGCTGATGGGTCGTTCTCAATGAGTTCCTTCACCCAGGAATGTAGGCGAACGGCAGCATCCCCGTTTGCCAGCCCAGGCATATCATCGTCTAAGGCTTGCAAGGCCACCAGCCGCGGGTTATCAGTGCTAAACGTTGGACGCCATGCTGTTGAAAAATTGCGTAGCTTAAACTGTTTGTAATGCAGCTGTGTGTTCTCATCATCGTGGCCGAGAATCTCAGAGAAGAAAACGTCTTCGTCGCAGTCTTTCCAGCGTGGTTCTGTATTGAAATATTGCTCATAAACGATACGGGCATAAATGGCCCGGCTGTCTTTATAAACCCGGCGATCGTCGTTAAAAAAGTCTTTAACGAACGGGTTGAATGCCACCGATATTCTGGTGTTAACCATGGCATTACCTGACCGCGTTTCGCTCTCAGGAACATTATTCACCAGATCAACAAGGTCTGCGGCAGCTGAGCTGTTCCGTAAAATCCCCAGTCGTTCAATGAAAATTTTGGGGTCACATAAACAGTAGATACGGCGCCCGTCATCGTCTCCAGTTCGTTTTTTGGCTTGGCCGATAAAGGTCATTTCATGATCGTTAATAGGTTCAAATTCACCTTGAACCATGATCTCTATCTGGCGTCGGCCAGATACAGCCGCCAAAGCGAATGCCAGTGGAGCCATGCCAGCGCGAGTGGTCAAATCGAAAGACTGAACAGGGGCGGTCAGTATGTCCATCAGGCGTTGCATATAGGTTGGGTAGTCGATGGTTATTGTGTTTCTCTTTTTCTCACTGAGAACGGTATCCCACCTGTTTTGAATAGACGTCCTTTCAGCTGTTGAAAGGGTCAAATGATAGAGAATCTCATGGTTTACGCGTAAAGACCCCAAATCATCAAGTAGGCGTGACCCCTGTTCCAAAACGGCATATAGGGATTTCTGTGGTGCTTGATAATCCGCTGTGATGCAGTCACGTAGATAGCCGGCCCAATCCGGGTACTGCTTAGCCAAGCTCTCTAATTTTTTATTGCCGGCAGCGGTACCAAATTTAACTGGTGACGCCTTTTCAGCTACTGTCATGGCTGATTTCAGACGCTCAAGAAGGCTGTGGCGACGCTGGCGAACCTCAGCAGCAGGTAGCTGTAGCCATTCACTCAACTCATCGCTATAAGCCGGGTACCGCTTAATTAAGCGTTCAAGATCGCTATGAAAGTGATGGTGCAACCGGTCATCAAATTTCTTCCGTGCTCGTGAGAGGTACGCGTTAAATGTATTAAGTGTGATCCGGCGCTTAAGGCCTTGTCCACGATATCTGCGTTTGTCTAAAAATAGGGCGTTGTTAAATTTTCTTGCCTCGGCCTTATATTTCCGCGTCTTTTCACCTTGAGGAATATCTGATGCATCGATCTGGTTTACTGTGCTGACCAAGGCATTGACCAACTCGCCAAATTTTATCTTCTGGACTGACATGCTCTTCTCCTTTTCCCGCCCCAATAACGCTACATATATTCATACAATATCAATCAATAGGGCATTTATCAACCAATTAAAAACAATACACATTAGGATACACGGAAGAGTAAAGAAGGTCAATAGTAAACAATACATAAATACAAACATGTACCCATATCAATATGTACATATGAATCAATATCGATACACAATAGCCAATTATACGCGCGTATAATTGGCTATTGTGTATCGATATTGATTCATATGTACATATTGATATGGGTACATGTTTGTATTTATGTATTGTTTACTATTGACCTTCTTTACTCTTCCGTGTATCCTAATGTGTATTGTTTTTAATTGGTTGATAAATGCCCTATTGATTGATATTGTATGAATATATGTAGCGTTATTGGGGCGGGAAAAGGAGAAGAGCATGTCAGTCCAGAAGATAAAATTTGGCGAGTTGGTCAATGCCTTGGTCAGCACAGTAAACCAGATCGATGCATCAGATATTCCTCAAGGTGAAAAGACGCGGAAATATAAGGCCGAGGCAAGAAAATTTAACAACGCCCTATTTTTAGACAAACGCAGATATCGTGGACAAGGCCTTAAGCGCCGGATCACACTTAATACATTTAACGCGTACCTCTCACGAGCACGGAAGAAATTTGATGACCGGTTGCACCATCACTTTCATAGCGATCTTGAACGCTTAATTAAGCGGTACCCGGCTTATAGCGATGAGTTGAGTGAATGGCTACAGCTACCTGCTGCTGAGGTTCGCCAGCGTCGCCACAGCCTTCTTGAGCGTCTGAAATCAGCCATGACAGTAGCTGAAAAGGCGTCACCAGTTAAATTTGGTACCGCTGCCGGCAATAAAAAATTAGAGAGCTTGGCTAAGCAGTACCCGGATTGGGCCGGCTATCTACGTGACTGCATCACAGCGGATTATCAAGCACCACAGAAATCCCTATATGCCGTTTTGGAACAGGGGTCACGCCTACTTGATGATTTGGGGTCTTTACGCGTAAACCATGAGATTCTCTATCATTTGACCCTTTCAACAGCTGAAAGGACGTCTATTCAAAACAGGTGGGATACCGTTCTCAGTGAGAAAAAGAGAAACACAATAACCATCGACTACCCAACCTATATGCAACGCCTGATGGACATACTGACCGCCCCTGTTCAGTCTTTCGATTTGACCACTCGCGCTGGCATGGCTCCACTGGCATTCGCTTTGGCGGCTGTATCTGGCCGACGCCAGATAGAGATCATGGTTCAAGGTGAATTTGAACCTATTAACGATCATGAAATGACCTTTATCGGCCAAGCCAAAAAACGAACTGGAGACGATGACGGGCGCCGTATCTACTGTTTATGTGACCCCAAAATTTTCATTGAACGACTGGGGATTTTACGGAACAGCTCAGCTGCCGCAGACCTTGTTGATCTGGTGAATAATGTTCCTGAGAGCGAAACGCGGTCAGGTAATGCCATGGTTAACACCAGAATATCGGTGGCATTCAACCCGTTCGTTAAAGACTTTTTTAACGACGATCGCCGGGTTTATAAAGACAGCCGGGCCATTTATGCCCGTATCGTTTATGAGCAATATTTCAATACAGAACCACGCTGGAAAGACTGCGACGAAGACGTTTTCTTCTCTGAGATTCTCGGCCACGATGATGAGAACACACAGCTGCATTACAAACAGTTTAAGCTACGCAATTTTTCAACAGCATGGCGTCCAACGTTTAGCACTGATAACCCGCGGCTGGTGGCCTTGCAAGCCTTAGACGATGATATGCCTGGGCTGGCAAACGGGGATGCTGCCGTTCGCCTACATTCCTGGGTGAAGGAACTCATTGAGAACGACCCATCAGCAAAAATCACCACGTATACAATCCGAAAGCAGTATGGCGGCAACCCTGCGTTTGCTAAGCGGTACTTGGACTATGTAGCACCGGCACTCGGCATGGAAGTCGGTGACGATGGCCGCTTTAAATCAGCTGCTGAAGACGAAATTCAACCAGTTGTTATTTTCGAAACTGACGATGTAACAAACACTGAAGAGCCAGATGACGATGCCGACGATGATGTGGATGATGAGGATGAAATCGAGCTGGAAGTTGATGACGAAGCCGAAGAGAAAGAAGATGTCAGCCAAGAAAAACCTCGCTTTGCAGCCCCGATCAGCCGAGGCCATAACCGTTGGTTAATCAAGTTCGATTTCGCCGGTGGCCACTACAGCTGGGAAGGCGATGCTGAGAACGTTAGAGACGCTATGAAGCGCGCGTGGGAAGCAAACGTGTAAATTTGTTGAGGAAAACGCTGGGACCACGGTCCCAGCTTCACTTTACGCAATACGCACCTAACCAAGAAATTCTATGGCACAAACACTTCCGACAACCGTTTTTCGTAGCAAACGTCATCAAAGTATTTTTGGGAGATCTTCGCCTCAAAGTCATTTTGTGTGATCTCAATAGGTCTAATACCGTAGAGCAAGGTGCCTACATTTAAATCGAACGTTTCCTTACCATCATCACTCCTTGCATCATTCAGAAGGCTTTCAGCAATATCGAAGAAACATAATGCTGCGCAGCGAAAATCAGTAAATACTCGGAAATTCCCCCAATCGGTAACCTGATAGACAACCTTCGTCGGGCCGGCAGCGCGGCGTTCGATTTCTCGTTCAATGTCTCGCTTTAGATATTCGAGATCGTTGTCGTCTAGCTTTTTAACACAAATATCAACCATCGCTTACCCCCACTGATCATCAGAAAATAGCGCGTTGTACTCAGACTCCGGCAGGCGCTCTCCTCTTATTGACAGGTTCAGCCAATTGCGAGGTTCGGGGTTAGTTTTCTCGTCTTCATCCCAGCGTTCTGACGCTACTTTTGCAATGCATTCAACCGCCTTTAGATAGTCCTCTGTTCGGAACCAACCCTGGTTAGTCACGCCATCAGTAACCGCCCAAGCAATCTTCTTTGATTCAGCTTGGATAGCGCGGATCATCTCATCACACCGTTCTCGGCAAAACTTCAGCTGATCATAGTCCAGTGTTTTCAAATAATCGGTGGTAGACATAATTCCTCCTCAAACCGCCTGCAGGCGCTTCAGTTCGACATATTGACCAGCAGTCAGCTGATCCATGTTATCGCTCATATACAACCCGGAGATCGTCGCCTTAATCAGCCTCACCGGTAACATAGCGAGGTCTTTCAGTTCAGCCAGCGTCAGTGCCGCACGTACCCAAGCCGCCGGGATAGGCATTCCAGATAGAGCCTCTTCGATTGGCTCAAAGGCAGTGGCAGCGGCCATATCGAGTGATCCAACTTGGGATCTAACATCTATATCTGATCCACAAGTTAGATCATCAGCCGCTGCCGCCGGTACATCCAGTTTATGGGCGCAGAACGAAAGTGACGCTTCGGCCCGGCGGGCGAGGATGTCATGAATGAATGACCACGACTCAGGGTTAATCGACCAGACGTATTTCAGGCCCTGTGCGCGGTTCTGGCGGCGTTTAGCAGTTGAATAGCCGAATGCCTCGCATATCTGCTTAAAAACGGTCTCAGGGCGTTTTGGCTTGCCATTTTTACTGATATAGCCACCGAAGCGTAGGACGTTGTTGAATTCGTCTTTTCGGTCGGCGTTCATCAGTTGCTCCATGGCAGCTTGCATGCCATCCGGTGTTGCTTCGCCGGTGCCGGTATCAGGATCGATACCGCAGGTAGTGAAATACGAGCGCGCAGCTTTGCGATGTAACGCGGCAAATGTGCGCTGGGTGACTTCTACCACCGGACGCGTTTGCACTGAATAACCAGTCACGCCCGGCTGCATTCGTGCGAACTGTGCGTCTGCGGTTTCACGGTTGAGTGCTGTGATCGTTACGAACTCGGTTTTGTGGCCGCGTTTGAACTGGTATGTGAAAACGATGGCTTGCTCTTCACGGTCAATACGTGCCGCTGCCATTTCGTCCATGGTCATTAGCTCGGCCAGCGTCAGTTTTTTCTTGCCACGATCCATCAAGAATGCGAGGGATTGCTCATTGACGGGTAGCCTCAGTTCGTTCTCAATGTCCCAGCGTGCCAGCTGGGCCTGCTCTGTTTCTGAGAGTGAACGTTTGGACATCAGCTCTTCGCGCTCTTCTTCTGTCGGTGTTTCAGCTTCGATGTGTCGCAGCACGGTCATATCCCAAACGCGCGCCTTGGCGTCTTTACGCAGGGTTTTCCCGGCATCGCTCAGGGCCTCGTTTTCGGACAGGTGCTGGACGTCATACCCATCGGCGAACAGGATGCAGATGAAGTTATTTGCAAAGTCGTTCCGCGCCTGCGCCTCCATGCCGGCGATCTTGAACTTCAGTTTGACGTAGGTTGTATCGGCCAAACCAAGCGATAAGCGATCCCCGTCAAAAATGGCATCTGTGAATTCTTCGTTGATGTCTGCTGTATCCAGCAGCGCCTGCAGGAAGCCGCGCTTGATGCTTTCTGCGCTTTCTTCTCTGCGCCCTGGGATTTGCCCCAGCCCAACCATAAATTCTGTCGCGGTTCTGTCGCGGCGCAGCATTTGTATTGCATCAGATGGTACAACCTGCCCGCAGAACGAACCGAAGTGCCGTGTGAAATGCCGGGTCTCGATCGATACACCTGACGAGATCGCTGGGCTATAAATCAGACCGTCATACAGTGGCGCACGGGTATTGGGGGAGTCGGTAAACTCGATCACTTCCTGATCGGGCTTTGTGTCTTGACTAACGTACAGCCACTTCTTTTCTGGCCAGCGATCGCGCAGCTGCAGCAGCAGCTGCTCGGCAAAATTTGTAGAGTCGGTAGCCAGCAGGAATTTTTCGCCAGCTTCGACGGCTTTCAACACCTCAACCATGATCCGGTTTGTATCGGTGTAAAGCACGCGGCGCGCTGCGCGCGCGCCTTCTTTCTCATACGTCACATCAACTGGCAGCTCAACAACATGTACCTGTGTCCATGTTGAAAGCCCCATCTGCTCACGCTTGGCCAGCGCCAGTTCGCACAGGTCGACCAGAATATCGCTGGCATCAGCATCAACCAGCAGAGCATGATCGTCGGTCATCGCAATCGACTCAATCAGCCTATTAAAAACGTCGACCGGGTGGGCCATCGCTTTTCCTGACAGTGTTGCACGCAGCCCCTGGGTTGCTTCGTCTAACCCGAAGAAGTCGTGTTTTGTCATCAGCGGTCTCCAGCACCCCTTCACTGTGCTGTTGATGCAGATGGCCACTTTATTCGCATGAGGAGCCATATCAGTAGCACCGGGGTCCTGATAGTGCAGAATATCGGTTTTCAGTCGTTGGCCGTTATCGTCACGGGTCATCATGTCCCACAGCCCACCGATCAGGCTGACACGGTGCGCAACGGACACTCCGCGATCTGATGAATGCATGAGTGGTCGCAGCAGGTGTTTCGACTTGCCCGAACCCATTCCGGCGCGAACGATAACAGGGCCATGCAGCGACTTAATATACGCAAGAACCTCAGGGGTGATCTGTGGCGTGTTGAATCGCTTGTATGTGATATGGTCCGGGCGAAGCGCTGCATTAGTAATGCGATCGCTGAACGAACGGAACGACTGAGCCTTTTGGCACTTCTGTTCGAACCTGCGCTTGACGCGGCTGATAACCGTATTACGGAACGCATCATCAGCACCGCAGCTTTTCAGTTGGCTGCTGATCACCGCTATCAGTTCTTTCGGCGACATCTTCGCCGGGCAAAGCAGCATACCGGCATCGATACACGCGATCAGCTGTCGGGAGAAAGTTCGGCGATGTTGTTTACCCGTTGGAGCGACGCTGAGTGCCAGCAATTCAGCTTCAAATGGATGGGCGGAAAGTTTGACACGATTGTCGTTAGAAAATAGCTGCCTGTTGGCTTCTGTTATTCCAGAAATTGCAACTAGATCGTTGAAGTCGTTTGGTATTTTACCAGCAGGTGTTAGCTGGCCATCGGAAAATAACGGGCGGGTGCAGCGTACATTGGGGAATCGTTTCATCACATCGATCCCCACTTTGATACCCGTGTTCCCTTTACCTTGGCTCGCGGCTTCAATATCGTTATCGAGAGCACACCAAACCTCAACACCCGGATATACGGCGTCCAGCTGCTCAACAACTTTGATGACGTTGTTTGCTGAAACAGCAACGATCACCGCATCAAATCGCTTCTTTGCAGCCATATAGACAGAGGCACCCGTTGCGAACCCCTCAACAACGCATACGCGGCGTGCTCCACGTAATTTGCCAATGATGTGGCAGCTGCCAGCAAAGTCCCCGGCATCAATCGCGCGCGTCTGGAATTTCCCACCATCAGGGTAAATACGTTGCCAGCCCACGATGCGGCCATCGTGCATGCCGTCGATACGAGACAAGGGGATTGCCATGCATTCACGATTGATTAAATTTTGACCGCTGCGACCACGGTCCCACATAGTAACCCGACGAACGTTGCACAGAGAGAAAATCGACGAAATCCCCTTTTGCACTGCATAGGGCGCGGAACCATCTTCGATGGGAGAAGACGAGAACGCAGCCATGAATTCCAGATATTCCTGCAGATCTGCTGCACGGCGTTGGTTGTTCATGAGGTCTGCAATTCGCGCGTGTTCTTCGCGCTCTAGGCGTTTTTTCTCTGCCCGCTCTTTGCGTTCAATCTCCGCTTGGGATACTGGGACCGTGGTCCCAGTGCTTGACTCCATGAACCGGCGGAACTCAGCCCAAAGGAACTGAATGCCTGACCAAACACCAGCATCAGCACCCTTCGAGACAAAGTTCACGAATGGGTATTTGATGCCGTCTGTTGTGGCTTCTTGTCGGGAGTAGATCTCAACTTTGCCGCGCAGCTTCTGATTGGTAACAGCGGGTGCATGACGGGTGTATTTTGTGAATTTTTCAGAGGTGCCACGTGATGTGGTTAGCTGGATTTCTGGAGCACATTCGTTCCAGTCGATGCCAGCTGCGCCGGCGATTGAAGCCAGTTCGGAATGGGCTGCGTCAAGCAGCTCGAACGGGTCAGAATTAAATTTTTGTTGATAGAAATCCGTTATTTTCATTTTTTCCGCCAAAAAATCACGCTGCACAGTTGCGCAGGATTAGCGGAAGCGGCTACAATCAACTCACATTGCAGGAGAGTTGGTTTTTTGTAGACACCTCCGATACGAAGCCCCGGTCGCCACAACCGGGGCTTTTTATTTGTCAAAAATTCGAGTTGCTCAAATATTGACCTAGCCAAGCCGCCGCAAATCGGTTATTACGCCACATAATAACCTTGATCTGTTGACTTGACAAACTTGTCTCTAAATCAGTTTCATTTCACCTTAATCGCTGTAGATTTAGCCACTAAAACCACAGGGTGCATCAAAATAATTTCGTCAAGATCCCTAATCACCCGCTGAGATCGGTCATCTGGGGAGTCTAGGAAAACCTTGTTATCACGCTGACTCGCGAGAACTTTTACTACAGAACCATTATCTGATTTTGTGACGACGACAACATCTTCGCCAGTGACTGGATCTAAATCGGGATCTGCAATGACTACCTCACCTTCATAATAGCGAGATAGAGATTGATCGCCAGAGACCTTCAAACCGTACAGGCGATGGCTTTTTACAGGAACGTTCACGTACTCAAGGATCGTTGAACCGCGCCCACTACTTTCCAACCACGCCATGTCAGGGCCAGAAAGGGTTGTTCCTATAACAGGGATACCCATCGAGCTGCCATCGCCTACGCCAGTCAGCACCCACTCGACAGAACGATCAAGTTCTCTTGCCAGTTTGAACGCCAGATCCAAAGCCGGCATTGCATCATTGTTCTCTAAATGAGACAGGCCAGCGTAGGAAATCCCTACGCGCTCCGCAACGGCTCGCACAGAGAATCTCTTTTTATCGAGGGCCTTTAGCTCCTCGCGGCGTTCTTTCAGCCAGTCACCACGTTTTTTCATAGATGAAATCATAAACCAATTTTGTACAGCCAGCTATACAGCCGAGGCATTGAAAACAGATCACAAAAATGATCTGTTTACTGGACATTTTTGTTCAGGATGCATAACATCAAAGGATGAAAACGACGGATGTTATTGCCTATATGGGTGGCATGAGAAAGCTCTGTGCTTTCTTGGATTGTCATCGCTCCTCCATCTACCAATGGGGGCCGGAAGTGCCTGAGCATCGGCAATACGAACTGGAAGTAAAGACGCGTGGAAAACTCAAATCGGATTACACGCTGCAACGGCAGAATGCCAAACGGAGGAATCATGGGTAAATGTCCGGCGCGCGACACTATGTCGTCAGTCGTCATTGAAGCCACAGAGCAGATGTTGTCGCGCACCGGCGAAAGCTGCGCTCACTTTGCTACAACGCGCCTGATTCCTGCCCTGGAAATTCAGGGGCTGATCAACACAGGCACCGAGGGTGTGACCGCTGAGTCATACACGCGGTGGCGTAATCGCAGCATTAAACAGACTGAGCGCGTGATGTGTGGCGACGTTCGTATGCCGGCAGATTGGTTGATCACGTGGGCAGCAGCGCTTCCTGAGCCTTTCCGCAGCGAATGCCGAATCAAGATGGCTGCTCTGCAGGGGTTAGTGTTTATCCAAGTGCCGCGCTACACGCGCCGATCTGCCAGCTCGGTAGATGCTGAGCTGGACGCTATCACGATGAAGTTCGGCGACATGTTGGCACATGCTGAGCCTGCTCATGACGGCGTGTATGACAACAACGACTGCAGAACAGCAGTACAGGCGTTGCAGAACCGTCTTTTCGAGCTTGCGGCGTTGGTTAAGCGTGAGATTAACAACATCGAAGCTGCTACGGGGATCGCTCCAGAAGCGCTGATGCTGGGTCGCAACAGCCCGCTGTTGGAGGTCTCTGATGCTGCAGTTTGAGTACGTCAGAACGAGCTTAACCAGCGCTCTGCTCTGCGTAAATTCATCGCGTGACAAGAAACGCGATGAATCACGTGTGTTTGCTGACAAAACGAACCAGAGCTTTCTGGCGAGACCAATGCGCGAGATAGAGCTGGATGACCGAACCATTCGAGTCGAGGCGACCCCAGTGCATTGCAGCGAAACCCGCCCGTACAAAGGCGGGAAGCTGCTGATCAGCCCGGAGGTTTATCGGTTGGCGAGCTGGCGTCGTGTCGTTTCCCTACTCCCCCCAGCTTATGAGTCGTGGGTTCGCTACTGCTATGGCGATGCCACGGCGTTCGAGCACCAAGTGATGCTATGCCATCACGTCTGGTCAGCATTTCTTGTTTACCAGCGTGAGATCGGAGCGCCTCGCATGAGCAAGAAAACCAAAGAGGTGATCCAGCGCTTCGTTTGGCTGGCCGTGCAGGAGAGCAAGGGGGCAGTTAATCGCGGTGTTTTCTCATATGAGTCCTCAGATCTTGCAAAGCTGGCCGGCGAAGCGCTGAACAACTGGATTCAGAACTATCAACCTCGTTGGACGGCGCTACTGCAGATCGTGGCCACGTTAGATCGGGAGGCATTAATCCATGCCGAACAAAAGCACCGGGACGAACGCCGTCTTCGCAGACGTTCCGCAGTGCCTATGTGAACAGGTGATGGGTCGCCGGGCTGACAAGCCCCGCCTGTTGTTCTCATCCGCACGTAATGAATTCTTGATGCATTGCCCGACATGTGGGTTCCGAACATACCCCGATGGGAACAAGCAAAGCGTTATCGCTGAGTGGTACGGATGTAACCGCAAAGGCGACCAACACATCGAATCGCTCTGGATCGAGCGCTATGAGCGACAACAACAGGATGCGACCGCCGCGCGGCGATCTGACTCCTGCAAATCTGGGACCGCGGTCCCACTGTAAATGGAGAGTCACATGAGTTTTTCACTCAATGAGCCGATGGTGATCGGCGGGCGTCACTACGTGGACACCAGCATAGATTTTGGCCCTACATACCTGCACCAATTGCGCGGCGGGTTCGGCCCAAAGCCAGCTAAGGCGGTTGTTCAGTGCACGCGAGTAGTTGCTGGGAAGCCACCTAAAACGCGGTTCGAACGCGAGATGGATCGTGCGAGAAAGTCAGTCAATAACAGTCGTAAGCGTGGGGTGAAGTCATGAAGATGTTCCGCACGCTGTTCCCCTACAACTGTGACACGCCGATTCCTGCGAACATCACTGAGCTGGTAGAGGCAAAGGGCTTTGATGGATTGACGGGTTCCGCCAGTGCCGGCGGCGGCTTTGCTCGTATCGTTGATGATGTTCGGGTTGTGTCCTCTGATGGGCGCACGTTGTTCAAATATCTGGAGAGTTCGCGCACCGCGAACCCAGTAGCAGTGAAGCAGCTTGCCCAGGAGCGAATTGAAGCGGCGATCGATGCTGGTCGAGACGTCACTGAACAACTGCAGTATGAGTTCGAAGAGCAGGCACGAAATGAAGTGATCCGCTATGCCCCTATCAAACAATGGGCTGCGTTCATTCTGGTTTGCCCGGCAGAGAAGCTGATTTTGGTTTCTGGCAGCAACGCTAAAAAGTGCGAGTCTGCGCTGTCGTATTTGCGTCACATTTTGGGCGGATTAGCGTCGGTGCCGTGGGGATTCTGTGGCCTTGAGTCACGTGCATTGACGGATTACCTCACCCGAGGGGCCGACAAGAGCATGTATAAGCTGCCTGATGACCTGACTATTTCGCCATTCGGTAGAACGGTAGCAACAGGCTCTGATACTTCGTTAAAAGTCACGTTGGACGGCGTTCGCAATGATAGCCCGGAAGCCCGTTCGGTACTGGAAACCATGACGATTCGCACGGCTGAAATGGCGCTGGTAAATCGCCCATCCAATGGCCAGATCGAGAACGTGGCCGATTTTGCCCTCCACCTCCCTGAGTCTGGGAACCCGCACCTGAAGCGCTTCGATTATGACAATGACGATCCTGCAAATGACGACGTCGAGGATGGCCAGCATCGCTATGCCGTAGAGATGCTGCTGGTTGCAGCGACAGCCCCGCGCATTTTGCAGAGCCTCGCAGCGTTCTTTGGCGTTTCCAACGACAGCGATGACGAGCAGGAATAGTAATGGCGCTCGGGTGGTTTCAGCAGGGACCTATGAGCGCTGATGAAGCGGAGAGACTGGCGGATCGATACCGAGCCGCTGGTCGGCAAGTCAGCGTTATTCAGTGGTTCAACATCGGTGAGCGCATGGTCAATGTGCGGCTCCCAGAAATGAAGAAAAAACCGCGCCCATCGCGGACTTATCAACAGAAATTGTGGAAATAAAATGGCGAAAATGACTCATCTCATGGTTGACCTTGAGGCCATGGGGACGAACCCAAACGCTCCGATCGTTGCCATCGGCGCGGTATTTTTTGACCCTATGACCGGTGGGCTTGGCCCTGATTTTTATCGTGCTGTGACTCTTAAATCTGAACTTCAGATGGGGGCAGTGCCTGACGCGGACACAATCGAATGGTGGCTGAAGCAGAGTGATGCCGCGCGCGGAGCGATCACCTGTGGCGAACGGCTGCATATTGTCGACGCCCTTTCCCAGCTAACCGAATTTGTCACTGGTTACAGCACAGTCGCGGGGTTAGGTCGGCTGCAGGTATGGGGCAATGGTGCGTCGTTTGACCAAGTTATCTTGCGATCAGCATATGCCCGCTGCAACTTCCCTGAGTTCTGGAAATTCTGGAATGATCAAGATGTTCGCACAGTAGTGGCCCTGGGCCGCGCCATCGGCTTTGACCCTAAGCGAGATCACCCCTTCACCGGTGAGCGCCATCATGCGCTGGCAGACGCCATTCACCAAGCTGAATATGTTTCTGCGATCTGGCAGCGTTTGCTGGCTCCTCATCACACTCTTACCGGCAAGCTGCGGGAGGGGGAATAACATGTCAGATAATGCCAAGCACTATAACTATTTCAAAGTAGAAGGGACATCCGTCAAGGTCCTGATTGATAGCTTTTGCACCATCGACTCCAAGCGCAAGGCTATCATCGGCTCGCTGCAGGATGAGTTCGGGGCGGTAGCGCACTCACTTTCATCCGGGTTCGGTGACAAAGGGACCCGAGTCCGCTCCCTAGCATGGCCGGCCGATCACGAATTCCCGTGCCAGATCACCATCAAGCATCGCGACTATTTCGAAGGTAATCCCGTTTTCTTCGCTCGCGGAAAGGGTAACACCAAGGATGGTCGGGCGTTCAACAAGCTTCTGGATGCGGCAATAGCCAAGGCGAACAGCGAGTTGGCAGATTTACCGCCGTGGCAAAAATTCATCATTGACCATTACGGAATAATGCGGACCGGCTTCGGCCGTGGAACGGCCAGAGGCATTCCCCTGCTGAGCACCTACGGCGGCCGCTGCCCGGGGCGAGATGACTGCCTGCTGTTCGCCATCCCAAACACCAAAGACCGTGAAGGTGAAGCGAAGCACGGCGACGTAACCATCCCCGCCGAATTCCAGAGGCTGACCTATGGCCAGTTCTACGACCTCGCCTATACGGATCGGGAGGCTAAATGAAAGAGCGCCCAGTGATGCCAGCAAATGAACTGAAGCTTCAGAGCGGTAGAACCTATCGCGGAAAGCGCCCTCGCAACGCGATGGGTTTGGTTAACGACAGAACGATCCTGCATGTCGGCGCTACCACAGTGCAATACGACAGCCCATCAGTTTCGTTCGGCCGGCATTACCCGTCAGTAAGTCGAGATAAGTTTCTCTCATGGGCAGATCGTGATGTCACTGATGAGCTGCCGAAAGGTGAATTTGCAGCATGGCCAATCAGCAGGGCTGGGGAGTCGAAGAATGGATAAGCAAGAAGAATTAAAGGTAATCGCTGAATGGTTTGTTTCCCGCGATACCGGGATCAGCTCTGAAACAATGGCGGCTATTCATCTTGGCGCGGAAAAAGGCCGCTTTAACCCACCGTTAGATCCCAGCGACTTCGGGCGATGCTATCGCCTACTGGAGAAAGCTCCATCTATCCGTGCGTCGTTTTCTCGTATTGGCCAGCTTTGCCCTGCATTCAAGCCGTTACTCGATAACTGGGATGAGCTATGTGCTCTGTTTTGTTTGGAGTCCAGCACAGGTCGGGCTCCAAAGCTATATCGACGTATGCAGGATTTACTGGAGGAAAGTCGTGGATAACAAGCAGATAGAATGTGAAAGCTGCGGGTTTGAAACCCCAGAACATAAGGAGAAATGCCCACATTGCGGAGCGGAAAAATGCAGTTGCTGCGACATGGGCGACGATTGCGCTTGTATTAATTGCGAGGGTGATGACTGTGAATAAGCTGAGCGAACTGAAAGCGGCCGCAATGGCCGCTACTCCGGGGCCGTGGATTTTAGACGATGACTCATGGAGTGAAGGCGACAACGCCAACGTTTCTACAGAAGAGCGATACGACGGCCGTATTGTCAGTATCGCCCAAATAGAGGGTGGTGGTTCAGAATCTGGCTTTGACGAGCCATTCAGCTCCGAGCAGCAGGCAAACGCGCGGTACATCACTGCCGCCAACCCTGCTGTCGTTCTCGAACTGCTTGCTGAACGTGATGCTGACAAAAAGCGCATCGCCGAGCTGGAAGCCATCGCCACCGATTACGCCGATAAATTCCAGAAAGCGCAGGATGCAGCCAAGCACCTGATCATCATGAACGATAAGGACAAAAAACGCATTACCGAACTGGATAGAAGCGAGACGCAACTGATTGATGAACGTGATAGTGCCCACGCGGCTCTGGATGACATGTACGAGGCCATAACAGGGAAGCGGCCTGAGTGGAGCAATTGGTTTGGATTCGCCGATGCGATAGAGGAAGTGGAGCTGATCGCCGCTGGCTTTACGAGTGAGGGGAATGGCCAGTGAAATTCAAACCGGGGAAGGTGTTTTACAGCTGCTGGCCGTACACCGATGACAATGGCCGAGTGGAAATCACTATCGACGAGTGGGAGGTACGCACCGTGCGCCGTAAGCGCAATAGTCAAACGCGCTACGGCGTGCCGAAGGCGTACCCAGACAAGAGCCTATACGTCAACGTGGCACAGCGTGGCACTTTGTTGACGCAGGATAAGAAAGGTGCGTGGCTGCCTAACATCCCGGCCTGTTGCCGTCGCCAGTTTTCAGTCGAACGTGGGTTGCCGAGCGACCTGTTTACGACACCACTGCAAGCGCTGAAATTCGCGCTGACGGCAGCAGAGAGTGATGCTGAATCGCGCGCGGTCAAGTCCCGCATCACCAAGCTGAGAAACGCCAAGAAGAAGGAAAGTCCATGAAAACGAGGGAGACAGATCTTACCCCATGCCCGTTTTGTTCTGGGCCACCAGTAACGTTTCTGCGTGAAGTAATCAGTGGGACGCCGTTTGGTTTACCTGACGAACGGTTATCCGACGATGAAAGCGATGGCTTGTTCATCGGTGCGTATGTGTTCTGCCATGAGTGTGGCGCGCAAGGGGAAGAGGTTGAGAAAGTGGTGTATTCCGAAGCTGACGTTGGTGAGCTGATTGACGAAGCCAGAAATGCCTGGGTAAACAGGGACGCCCGCCACCTTGACCTGTTCGAATCATCGAAATCAGCGAGCGAAGCTGACCATTTGGACAAATATTTCGCAACGGAGGAATCATGCAACCAGTAAACCACCAGCGCACTAACCTGCTGGCCGTTCTGGCCAGAAAAAGCCAGAGCTGCACCGCCGCCGGCGGTGATGGGTTCGTTGTTGCGGATAGCTTGCGTTTTGATGTCGGCTTGAGCACGCAAGCCATCCGCCGCTACCTCGACGCGGCTGCGGCCAATGGCATGGTAGAACATCGCCAAGCAGCTGCTGGCCATCGCCATGCATACCGTCCAGTGGAGGGGCAATGATTCTCGATCATCGCAGCTTAACGCCAGCTGAACTTCGCGACATTTGGCGGACCGATCCTCGAATTGCAGCGGGGCTGTTTTCCCTTCTTCGTCCCTGCTCAATTGACGGATGCGCGAGTGATGAGAATCACTTGCTGCCGGACTACTTCACGCGAGAGATGAACTGCCTGCAGCTGGACTGGAAAGCTGAAGCAGAGCGCCGAGGGGTAGAAAGCGCGCTGTATTTTAACCCGCCGTTCTCGAAGGAGGACTCGCGCGCGGCGGTCGCGCATAACGGCATGGATAATTTCTTCAGGAAAGCCCACCGCGAGGCCGAGTCGGGTGTGTACTCGATGTGGTTGTTCCGCGCGCGCCCAGGGGAGCAGTGGTTCCCGTGGCGGTTGGCCAGCCGGATCTGGTTCATTGTCGGCAGGGTTTCGTTCGTCAATGCCGGTACCGGCGCGCTGGACGATGACCAGACGGAGAATCATGCCGTCGCTGAATTTATCCCCGGCGAGCATCCGTTCATGGCTGCTGGCCTACCGTTGCCGCGTGATGAAATCTTATCGATTGGTGAGCGAGTTTTAACAGCAGAGAGCAGTAAATATCCACTATTAACAATGAGATATGATCAACTTACGAGCGTTTAAATTTAAATCGTAACAAATCGCTTGGATAAGTTAGCCCACTTAATTACACTGTATAAAAATACAGTATATAATAATCTTGTAAACTATTCTCATTTGATTTGTAACATCAGTTGATATTTTTTGTGAATACGCCGGGTCAGTAAAGCTCTAAAAAGTAAGGAGGTAATGTGAAGCAACAATGTGAATCGGAGGCCATGGCTAGCAAATTGGCTCAACTGGATGCAATTCTGAGGACGGTAAAGCGGACGCTAGAAAGCAATGAAAGCAGCATTTTCTTGCAGGACACCATTCAACTGGTAGCGTCTGCCGGTGAAATCACTAGCGAGTGTCTACTGCTGCGTCAAAAAATGGACGTACAAATATATCAAAAAAACAGCAAATATTTTCTACAGCACATGGCTTAAAAATTAGGTGGGACCATGGTCCCACCCTTCTGCTCTGCATTTTAGCGTGCGTCATGCATGACATTCAGATCGACGCGCCGTTGTAGCTGATGTAGTGCCAGCTCGACGGTCTCAACTTTTGACGAATGTTCCACATCCAGCAAACGATCGATCTGAGGCCCCTTCTGCCCCAGCTTGCGCGCCAACTCAGCCTTGCGCGTTCCCGTCTCGATCATCGCGTTATGCAATGCCGCTTTCATCGTAACAAGAACGGGCAGTGCAACAACGTGTTCCCCAGGCTGTTTTGGTGATGCCGCTGGCACAGGGCGGCGTTCTTCAATTTCGATTGATAGCGCGGTGACGATACCGTCAACGGCCTCCATCAGTGCCTCATCAACCGAGTACCCTACCGAGTTCATTAATGGCAGGTCACGGCATGAGACGATATAAGCGCCTGTCGCGTCGTCGTGCTCTAATTTTACCGCATAGTTAAACATATGAAATTCCTTGATAGTCGTTTTGGTACTTCGTCTTTGGCGGCGTGTAACCTCGTTTAAAAAGGCAGGGGCTTACAGCCCCAGATCCTTCATTATTTTCTTTCTTAACCCTTCCGGCATTTCTTTCGATCCGTGGTCTGGAAAAACTGACCTCTTCCCGTTTAATGCCACTTTCTGGTGGCTTCCGCCGCCGGGTGCTTTTGTAAATTCCGCACCCTGCTTAAGTAGCCACCGTCTGAACTCGCTGTACTTCACAGGGCCTCCTTAACCATCGAGTTAATGATAACAAATCAGATAAAAAACACAACACAAATGTTATTAAAAATAACTTAAAAGTTGCGATATAAAGCTAGCATTGGGCCGGCACCAGAGTTAAAGTTCTTGTCGTAGCGGGACGCCACCCGCATTTAACTTAATAAAAAGACAGGAGTTATTATGAACTACGCAGGTTTTGAAGAGGTCAGGAAGGACGTAGCTGAGTTTTCAAACGAGATGTGTGAAATGCACCTCAAATTGCGCGCCCTGAGCCAAAAATATCACTGGAACAGCGAACAACTGGTCGAGCGGTTGGCAGGGCAAATATTGAGCGACGTGCAAGAGCAGTTTGCCAAGTTATATTCCAGAATCAACGAATTAGACCATACTTTCAAAGATTGATTATAAGCCGCCTACGGGCGGCTATTTTGACAGCGGGACGCCACCCGCGAAACAGCAGGAGTTGCAATGAATTTTAAACAGCTAAGCGCCGGTATGACCGAACAGGCACTCTGTATTTTGATGGCTATAGCCCCGTCTGCCGATGGGGAGAAGGTTGTCGATATTGCTGACAGTCTGGGAATGGGAGATCCAGAGGTTGAGTTTATTCTGCAGCAGTTTGTCGAGTTCAATATAGCAACGAAGAATGGCTGGGGCCGCTATGCACTGACACCTGAATATAGGGCCTATAAACGGGGGACGAATTTAGGGCTGCAGATGGATTGGGACCATGGTCCCAATTTAACGCTTGATAAAAAATGAATAAAAAGGTACTGTTTCATTAAGTTGGCAATTTTGTAAGCCGACATATCGCAACCGCCCACAAGGCGGTTTTTTTGTGCCTGTAGAATGGGCGCTGCGGCCACGGTTGGACGTGGCCACAGCATTCGACCCATGCCGCTAAACATGGCGAACCGAGGCCCATTGCTGATTGCGCAACAGCGGTGGAAGCCTACCAAAATACGGCTCGAAACACCATGAAAAACACTGTAGAAATAAACAGTGCGAAATTAGTACACGCGGATTCCCTGCAATATATCAAAACCCTGCCAGACAACTGCATTGACGCCATCATTACTGATCCGCCCTATTACCGCGTTAAGACAAACGGCTGGGACAATCAGTGGTCGTCCACTATTGAATTTTTGGCGTGGCTGGACGAGTTCTTCGCTGAATTTTGGCGGGTGCTGAAGCCAAGCGGCTCGCTGTATCTGTTTTGTGGGCCGAAACTTTCAGCTGATACAGAAATACTGATGCGCGCCCGCTTCAACGTGCTGAACCACATCGTGTGGGCGAAACCAAGCGGGCGATGGAATGGGGCAAACAAAGAATCATTCCGCCAGTATTTCCCCGCGACCGAGCACGTTCTCTTTGCTGAGCACTATGGTGCGGACGGCTTTGCGAAAGGATCGACGGGCTATGCATCAAAGTGCCAAGAACTGAAACAGCAGGTATTCGCGCCGCTGATTGAATATTTCAGGTCAGCGCGCCAGCGGCTGGGCATTTCAGCGAAAGAAATCAATGAGGTCACAGGCACAAAAATGTGTAGCCATTGGTTTAGCGCGAGCCAATGGCAGTTGCCGAGCGAAACCCAGTACGCGGCTCTTCAAAAGCTGTTTAATCGTCGTGCCGATGAATTGGGTAGCACCGGGCTGGCCAGCGACCACGCCTCATTAGCTCGTGAATATGCTGGGCTTTCAGAGGAGTACGGTGGCTTGCTACGGCAGTACGACGATCTGCGGGGTGAGTATGAGAGCCTTCGGCGACCGTTCAACGTGACTAAGGCGGTACCGCACACGAACGTTTGGACGTACCCGCCGGTTCAGTTCTACCCAGGGAAACATCCGTGCGAAAAGCCGTTGGCTATGATGCTCGACATCATCAACGCCAGCACGCGCCCCGGCGATCTTGTCGCGGACTTCTTTATGGGGTCGGGTGCCACGCTAAAAGCGGCGGAAATGCTGGGTCGGCGGTCGCTCGGCGTCGAATTAGAGGAAGAGCGGTTCTTGCAAACTGCCGATGAAATAAGGCGTCTTTAATCATGTAGCCCCGGTCTCCGGGGCTTTTTTTTGGCCCGCCGGGCTGAGGCTGCAGGCGGAGCTATGACGACGGTAATTGAATACGGAAATCCAGACCTCTGGCTGGTTTTGCTGATGCTCGTTGCAGGTGTTATCTCGAGCGCCCTACTTTCCAGCGACCCGCTCAACTTGCGGCGCGTGACTGGTGATGTTCTTCGCGGCGTCATCGTAGCGATCACGCTCTGGACCTTTGGCCTGATGGGCCAGTTCTCAATAACGCAGGTGATCGTCCTATCCGGGCTGTCGGCAGTGGCATGGCCACACGCCGCCGAAGTCATCACCGGCTTTGCAAAACGAAATCTAAGCCGGATCTTCGGCGGGAGAAAGAAATGAATTACGGACTCGTCAACAAGATTGACGCGATTAGCTATGCCCGTGCGGCCTGTGACGTGCTTGGCGGTGGGAAAAACCCTGAGAGCACTGTAGCGCTGCTTGTTGAGACAGCAGCAGCTGAGACGCTTTTGGGGGATTACAAAGACCCTACGCCAACCAGCGCCGGAACGGGCCTCACGCAAGTCGATCAAGGCACCTTTGAATGGTTACGCGATAAATACAAGGGCACGGCGTTGGCCAGCCGCTTGCTGAAGGAATTCGGCATCGACTTATCTCGAACCGTGTATCAGGAATTGAGGACATCACCGTTGATGGCGATGGTGTTCTGCCGCCTGCGCTATATGGCAGTGCCAACAGTTATCCCGGCTACGCGAGAAGGCCGCGCCAGCTATTGGAAGCAGTATTACAACACGGTTGCTGGCAAAGGCACGCCAGCAGATTACCTCGAAAAATGCCAACGCAGCGATGTGGACGCGCTGTTCGCCGAAGAGCGCCGCCTCGGCGCAGGGGGTTGATATGAAGGCGATGTTCAAAGGATGGCTGACGCTGGTCAGCGTATTCGGTCTGCTGGTCGTCGTTATGGACCCAGCCCGCGCCGAAGTGAGCACCGATCTGGCTGATGTTATCAGCGCACTTCCGCCGGGGTTTGCGGCGTGGTTGGGGGTTATTACGGGCGTGCTGTATGCGCTGGCGCAGCTGCGGGCGGTGTTACCGCCTCGCATTACTGACCGAATCCCGACGATTTTGATGAAGCTGCTGGATTTGGTGGCAGCGAACTACAAGCACGCGCGGAACGTGCCACCGGCTCCCGCCGGAGATCGTGACGATTGGGACCGTGGTCCCAGCGATGACAAATTCCGTGAGATCGTGGAAACGGCCAAAGCAGAGGGGAAAATTCGTGGAAGCCGTATTGAGAATAGTCGCGATAGCCCTGGAATTGATAATCCGGGGCGTAAGGGCGCATGAGGCCGATGAACGCCAGCGCAGGATTGATTATGCGCGGAATAATCCTGCTGATTACCTGCGCCGCTTTGGTCGCGTGCGGGAAGTCACCGGCGATACCGATGCCAGAGCCATGCGCAGCGATAAGGCCGGTCCTGAGTGATTCAGCTCAGGTGGATGGATATTTCGTTATTTCAAATGCAGACATGTCACAGCTGACCGGTTACATGGCGGCGCTGGAGCAGGGTTGCATTGCTCAAAAAGAGTGAGAGTAGATGGCTATTTTTAAGCGGCTCAGCAACGAGCAAATTACTGAGATGTACACCCATCAAGCCCTATTTTGCGGCGTGGTGCCGGTTTACATCAACATGCGTAATCCGGCCGCCCCGGACGTTGCTGTACGTAACTGGGTTCCGGAATGGAGCATGGATGCTGTTGAATGGCTGCTGTTGCCGTATCAATGGTTGCGAAAGAAGTTAAACCCGAGCTATGTGCCGTTGGCTGGGTTTGTGCTTACTGGTCCGATCAAAGGGGCGGCAGAATGAAGGTCTATATTGCAGGCCCGATGACCGGGCATGAGAACTTCAATCGTGATGCCTTCAACAAAGAAGCCGCGCGCCTGACAGCCCGCGGGCATGTCGTTCTCAACCCGGCAACTCTGCCGTCTGGTCTGACCCAAGGCGAATACATGGACATTTGCTTTGCCATGGTTCGGGCTGCTGATGGTGTTCTGCTGCTCCCTGGGTGGAAGGCGTCACCGGGTGCTACGGCTGAGTATCACTATGCCTACAAGCTGGGACTGAAGACGTTTTCAGTCCTGAACATCCCTAGCGCAGACATGGCCGGCTATGCCGAGCTGCTCGCCTGATAATTAACGGAGACATCATGGAAAACCAAATGACGGCGCTATCGTCGGTCAGCATCGAAGAAGAAACGTTATCCAAGCTGCTGATTGAGGCATGTGCCAGCACGTCACCGGACCGATATAAAACTGCCGCCGACTTGGCAGCTGAAGCGGTGAAGTCAGCATTCGCAAAATTGCGTGGCCAAAATGAAGCTGGCCAAATGACGGTTAGCCTCGGTGTGAAAGTTGATGATCAGGTGCTTCAATGCCTGAACCATATCGCTCAAGAGGTCAACGGCCTATCCGAAAAAGTCAGTGATAGCAACGCTCGGCTAACCCATGTAATCACAACGTTATCCGATAAAAACTACCCAGAACTCAGGGGCGCCTGATCTATCAAGCGCCGTCCGTCGCCGCCGTCAGCGTTAGCAGAGACGCATCGCTCCTTTATGCAGAGCGCGCTGGTTGAGTCAGTAACGGGCAACACCTCAGTGGCAACTGGATCAAGCCGGCAACGTCAGCCGTGGTGGAAGAAGCGGCGTGACCCCGCGAGAGAGCGGACAACACCAGAGATTACTATGCCTCCACGAACAAAGAGACCGTGCCGCCATACAGGCTGCGCGGCATTAACCAATGACCGATCTGGGTATTGCGACCAGCATCGTGAGCAGCACGCCGGCGACGGTTGGCAGAGGCATACAGGCGGCAAGTCTCGGCATGAGCGAGGCTATGGCCGACAGTGGGACATCCGCCGCCCTCGTATCCTGCAGCGTGATAACTACGTATGCCAGGCATGTAAGAGAAAGGGCATTGGAACCGTGGCGACACATGTCGACCACATCATACCGAAAGCCCACGGCGGGACTGATGCAGACGACAACCTTGAGTCGCTGTGCGCTCCGTGTCACAGGGCGAAGACTGCGACGGAGAGGTTTAGGCGATGAGAGGGTTAAGAGATCTGGCCGTACCTCTGACGAAAGAACAAAGCATTGATATTGCGTTGTCCTATGCGGAACAGATTAAAAGCAGCCCAAGGTTGAAGACGTTGGCATACTGGCGCTTGAAGGCCAAGGAGCAGGGAGCACCGGATTGGTTCATCAGAATGGTTGATGTTGAAATCAACGTGGTCATCCACCGGGTAGCGTACCTTGATGGTTGGCATTGCACTGGTGATTCTTGGGGTTTCGCTACTGAAACCATGAGGCTAATCTATGGGGCTGACATGATGGTTCGCCAGTACGCCAACCCCCACATGATGGCAGCACACAACACAGACAAGGTTGAAGGCTGGCTACAGACCCTGAATAATAAGTCGCAATAGAGAGACTGAGGCGAGGTAGTACATGGATATCATGCTTGTAGGCGGTCAATATGATGGCGAATGGATTCGTGTTGATGGCGATAACCAGAGCCCCCCGATGCCATACCTCAACATGCATCCTAAGCTTGAGCCTTTAACGAAGCCTGTATCGGACGAAAATCCGAACAGGAAGGTGTATTTGCTTGTCTATAAGCTTGAACGAGTCGATACATCGCCGCACGCGTGGCATTACGAATATCACTACCAAGGTCGCTAAGGCGACCTTTTTTGATCACGAAACAGGTAAGAGTAAAGGGATCGAAGTTATGACTGAAGAACAAGCAACCTTGCTACTAGTCAAAGGCACTATCGCTGATTTGCCTGCAGAAACGCAGGAGTCCGTCAAGAAATGCGTGGCAAGCATTAGAGAATTGTTGGCCGCGCATCCGAACGGTGAGGCGCATATCGCGCTCGCACTGCTGGGCGCAGAGCTGGCAGCAAACTGATGATGGCATCGCCACAGGCGCTCCCAGAGCGTCTGAGCCAATGCTCTCAGGGGGTAGGGGGGATCAAATCCCAAACCCCTTTCGATCGCCGGGACTGCCGCTTCAGGTAGATTTTTACGCGCGTGTAATAAGAATTTTTTTTTCGAACATTTTTAACATCTGAGGTGCTGCGATGTCGGCAGGGATTCGCTCGCCGGGTGCCGGCGCAAAACCAGTGAACTCGGGGGTTCAAACAAAGACGCTGACTCGCGCAGTTTCTCCGCCAGACGAGTTGATGGGGGAAATGGCGGTCGATGCGTGGAAGCGGACGTGCAAGATATTGGTCGATAGCGGTAATTTTGCAATGCAGGATTGTTTTCTCCTGATGGAGTACTGCAACACAATCCAAATCCTGTATGACGCCAATCAGGAAATTAAAAACGATGGCATGTCAGATGAAACTGCCGCCGGCGGCGCGAAGCTGTCCGCAGCAATAAAGACTCGCGACAAGTGCATCTCACAACTGATCCGACTCAGCGTCGTCCTGCGGCTGGACCCGACCAGCCGAGTTCGGCGTGCTGGCAGCGGGGCGAACGACGAAGAGAAAGGAAACGAATTTGCAGGCTACTAACTGGGACCGCGGTCCCAGTTTTTGATCATGGATACCTCTGATGGCGACATATCCAAACGTGAACGCGGCGATGCAGTACGCGCGCGACGTCATCAGCGGGAAAATTCTGGCGTGCAATTACGTCAAAATGGCGTGCCACCGCCACATTGATGATCTGCAAAAGAGCATCAACGATAAGGATTACCCGTTTCGGTTTGATCGAGAGAAGGCTGAACGTGCGTGCCGTTTTGTGCAGTTGCTCCCCCATTCCAGCGGCGATTTGAAAGGGCAAAAGCTCAAGGCAGAGCCGTGGCAGCTATTTATCTTCTCATGCATATTTGGTTGGTTGAGAAAGAAGGATAAAAAGCGCCGTTTTACTGAAGCATATATTCGAGTTGCTCGTAAAAATGGTAAATCGTTTTTTGCTGCGGGCATTGGAATATATATGTTCTGTGCTGATGGTGAGAACGGAGCCGAGGTCTACTGCGGCGCTACGCAAATGCGTCAGGCCAAAAAGGTTTTCACGCCAGCGCGCCACATGGCCAGAATGCTGCCGAACTTGCGTTCGCACTTTGGTGTAGAAGTCTGGGTCGACAAGCTGACCCGAGAGGATGGTTCGATATTTGCCCCGGTAGTAGGCGACCCTGGGGATGGTGACTCCCCGTCGTGCGCCATCATTGACGAATATCACGAACACTCGACAGACACCCTATATCAGACGATGACAACGGGTATGGGCGCACGTAGCCAGCCTTTGACCGTTATTATCACCACTGCTGGTAGCAACCTCGCCTCACCTTGTTACGACAAGGATAAAGAGGTGAAGGAGGTACTGGACGGAATTCTGCCGGGTGATCATATCTTCGGCATGATTTACGAGCTGGACCCCGGCGACGACTGGCAAGATCCTACGAACTTGATCAAGGCTAACCCGAACATAAGTGTATCGGTTGGCTACGAGTATCTGGTTAAAAAGCTGGAAACCGCTCGCACTGTTCCGCGTCAGACTAACGCAATAAAAACCAAGCACCTCAATATGTGGGTGTCGGCAGCGTCGGCGTTCTTCAGCATGGAGCACTGGAAAGCAGCTGAAGACAAGAGCCTTCGGTTTGAGGATTTCCGGCAGGATGAATGCATATTTGCGTTGGATTTGGCGAAAAAACTCGACCTGAACGCTGGTATTCCATTGTTCGTCAGGGAAATTAAGGGGAAGCGGCACTACTACTGCATCGGCCCTATGTTCTGGGTACCAGAAGATACCGTCCACTCAACAGATCCGAAGCACATCAAAGCGGCTGATAAATACCAGGCATGGGTTAATAGCGGTGACTTGATCGATACGGATGGTGCGGAAGCCGACTATCGCGAAATTCTTGCCAGTGTATTGGCCCTACAGGAAAGTGGTGTGCGGATGAATATTATCCCTATCGACCCGAGCGGGGCGACGGCGTTATCGCATGAGTTAGCCGACAATGGGTTTGAGCCAATAGAAATCCGCCAAGACTTTACCAATATGTCTCCGCCAATGATGGAGCTGGAAGCGGCGCTGGCTGGGGGGCGATTCCATCACGACGGTAATCCAATCCTGAAGTGGTGTATCAGCAACGTGATAGGGGCGTTTGTCCCCGGTAGCGATGACAGAGTTCGCCCGACCAAAGGCGATAACCAATCAAAAATCGACGGCGCAGTTGCACTCCTGATGGCTATTGGGCGCGCAATGCTCCACAGCACGGAGTCAGGCGGCTCCATCTACGACGAATCGGACGTGGCATGTTAACGAAAATTATTGTGATCAGCGGGTTCATTATTGGCCTGCTGGGTGTTGCGTTGATCTCGTTCGGCGCATGGTCAATTTATCCGCCTGCCGGCTACATCGTCGGCGGTTTGTTTGCTCTTCTGTTTTCGTGGCAGACAGCAAAGATGGCGTCGGTAAATCAGCCTGCCGCCCCTGCAAGTGAGGGCGACTGATGTTTTTACCAATCAGCACATCGAGCCGCCGGCAACCCGCCGGGAAACGGGCAGATTTTACAACGGTTCCGGCTGGTGTAAGCAGCAGTCAAAGCAGTTCTGGAATGATCGTCACGCCCGAAACGGCGATGGCCATCGGTGCAGTTCGGGCCTGTGTCACTCTGCTCGCAGAGTCTGTGGCGCAGCTGCCGTGCGAACTGTACCGCAGAACCAAAGACGGTGGCCGGGAGCGCGCAACGGATCACGCGCTATACGATATCGTCCACAGCCAGCCGAATAAAAAGGACACATCGTTCGAATATTACGAACAGACCCAGGGTGTTCTGGGGCTGGAAGGGAACAGCTTTGCGCTGATTGATCGCGCCGGCTCCGGCGAGATTACTGAGCTGATCCCGGTTAACCCCAAGAAAGTGATTGTAATGAAAGGGCCGGATGCATTGCCCTATTACCATTTGCCCGATTTGGGTGAAACGTTGCCGATGCGCATGGTGCACCACATCAAGTATTTTTCGCTCGATGGATATTTGGGTACCTCGCCAATTCAAACGAACGCTGATGTTCTTGGGCTGGGGCTGGCGGTTGATAAGCACGCGGCGCAGGTGTTCTCGCACGGCACGACAATGTCCGGCGTGATTGAGCGACCAGCTGACGTGAAAGCGATCGCCAGCCAAGACGCGGTCGACCGAATCCTTTCAAAATGGACGGAGCGCTACAGCGGTATTCGCAACGCGTTTTCTGTCGGTATGCTGCAGGAGGGTATGACGTACAAGCAGCTTTCTCAGGACAATGAGAAGGCGCAGCTGCTGCAAAGCCGGCAGTGGACAGTGAATGAAATTTGCCGGTTATACAAAGTGCCACCGCACATGATCCAGTTACTGGACAAAAGCACGAACAACAACATCGAGCATCAGGGGCTGCAGTACGTGATGTACACGCTCCTGGCATGGCTGAAGCGACATGAGTCGGCGATGATGCGTGATCTGTTGCTACCGAGCGAGCGGCGCGATTTGTATATCGAATTCAACGTCTCCTCGCTGCTACGGGGGGACCAGAAGTCGCGCTATGAGTCGTATGCACTAGGGCGGCAGTGGGGCTGGCTGTCGGTCAATGACATCCGCCGGATGGAGAACCTGCCTCCGATCGCCGGTGGCGACACCTATTTAACCCCGCTCAACATGATCGATACCAGCGCGGTGCCGGGGATGGCGTCGGCATCCCCGCAGCAAATTCGAGAAATAGAGGCCGTTCTGTGCAGAAAATAAACCGGATGCCGGCATCAGTGGGCGAGCATACGTTGCGCAAAATTGATGCCCGATCATTTACTCATAATGACGTGGCCCGGATTTTTAATGCTCCACTTCAGCTGCTCAATGAGCAGTTGGAAGTAGCCACGTTAAGCCCGCAGCAAGCGGGCTTTTTTACAGGTGAAAAATGCAAAAGTTGATCAACTATCCGCACCTCGCCAGCGAAGTGTTTGGGGTTCCGCATTACGCCACCCGGCAGATGCTCGACTCTGTGAAGTCAGTTCTGGTTCCTCGCCTGAAGGGTGTAGCGGCAACGCAGGATATTTTGGCGTTTGGTGCTGATACCGTGTCCGAGCCGTCGCCGGCAGTTGAAAGCGGTGTTGTAGCGGTCATTCCTGTCCATGGCATGCTGGTCGCGCGGCGTGGCCAGATCACTGAGACCTGCACGGAATTGACGAGCTACGAGCGCATCCGCTCCCAGTTATACGCAGCACTGAACGATAACGCAGTCAGTGAAATCGTACTGGACATCAACTCCGGCGGCGGCATGGTGTCGGGCTGTAAAGAGCTGGCCGACTATATTTTTCAGTCTCGCAGCATCAAGCCGATCACCGCTATCGTGAATTATTCAGCATATTCGGCGGCGTATTTCATCGCGTCGGCGTGCGGCCGCATCGTGATGAGCCAAACGTCTGGCGTCGGGTCGATCGGCGTCATCATGGAGCACATGGAAATGTCACGGTGGGAAGATCAGGTCGGCCTGACGTTTACCACGTTCTACCGTGGCGACTTCAAAAATACCGGCTCTCCACACGAAAAGCTGAGCGAATCAGCGCGCGCAGAAATCGATCAGATGATCGATAGCGCCTATGAGCTTTTCACGAACTCCGTCGCGGAATATCGCGGGATGAAGCTGCAAGCGGTTATCGACACTCAGGCGCGCTGCTTTAGCGGAGAAGCAGGTATCAAAGCAGGCCTTGCTGATGAGTTGGCGGACCCACAGATGGCGATCAACGCGATTGCAGCGAAGTACCATCAGGCGAAACCAACGCAGAGCCGCATCCAAATGCGCGCAGCGGCGATGGGCATGCAGGCAAAAATGTAACCCGGCGCAAACGCGTCACCTGAAAGCAGCCAATCGGCTGCTTTTTTTATGTCTAAAAACGAGAGAAAAAGCATGAATATTGAAGAATTACGCCGTGCGCGTGCGGGTGTCCAACAGCAAGTTCAGGTTATGGCCGCGCGGGAAGCCGGCGGTGAAACGCTGAATGCTGAAGATCTGGCCGAGTTCGACAAGCTGTCGGCAAAATTCGATGAGCTGACCGCGCAAATTAGCCGGCTGGAAGCGGCAGAACGCATGGCTGCGGCAGTCGCCACACCAGTGAGCGCCGTTAACGGCAACGCCCCAGGCGTTGTTATTAAGCCAGAACCGAAGCAGTACACCGGCGCGGGCATGGCCCGTATGGTAATGGCGGTTGCTGCCGGCAAAGGCGATTTGGTGCAGGCATCTAAATTTGCTGCAGAAGACCTGAACGACAAAAATCTGTCGATGGCCATCAGCACAGCGGCGGACAGCGGCGGCGCGCTGGTTCCACAGAACATGCACAGCGAAGTTATTGAACTGCTGAGCGCTCGCACTATCGTCCGTAAGTTGGGTGCTCGCTCCATGCCGCTCCCTAACGGCAACATGTCATTGCCGAAGATGTCCGGTGGCGCTCAGGCGCACTACATCGGTGAAGGTAAAGCCGCGAAATCCAGCGAGTCGAAGTTCGGCGATGTGAAGCTGAGCGCGAAGACCATGATCGCGCTGGTGCCAATCTCCAACCAGCTGATCGGTCGCGCCGGCTTTAATGTGGAGCAACTGGTGCTGGAAGACATCTTGACAGCGATCGCTGTTCGCGAAGACAAGGCGTTCATGCGAGATGACGGTAGCAGCGATACGCCGAAAGGCATGAAAGCGGTTGCTACGGCGGCGGGTCGCACGATCAAATGGACGGGGGACCCGGTTCTTGATGCCATCGATCAGTATCTGGATAACATCATGCTGATGGCCATGGACAGCAACAGCAACATGATCAAGTGCGGCTGGGGCATGTCGAACCGTTCCTACATGAAGCTGTACGGCCTGCGCGATGGCAATGGCAATAAGGTTTATCCAGAAATGGCAAACGGTATGCTGAAAGGCTACCCGATCGAGCGTACCAGCGCCATTCCACAGAATCTGGGAGCCGGTTCGAACGAATCTGAGGTTTATTTTGCGGACTTCAACGATGTGGTCATCGGCGAAGACGGCATCATGAAGATCGACTTCTCGAAAGAGGCGACGTATCCAGATGCCGAAGGCAACATGATCTCCGCGTTCACGAACAACCAGTCAGTGATCCGCGTTGTCACCGAACACGACATCGGCTTCCGCCATGTTGAAGGTCTGGTGCTGGGTACTGGCATCATCTGGTAATCCCATTTTCACGAACTAAAGCCCGCTGCGTGCGGGCTTTTTCATAGGTGAGAAATCATGGCAGCAGTGAACAAGAATCCGCCGGCGGCTAAAAATGACGCCAAAGCTGAAAAGAAAACGCCTGCAACGAATGGACCAGAAGTGGTAACTGAAGGGCAGGTTGATAGTCAGCCGGGGCCAAAATCGAAAGCCTCAGAGGGCGACAAGCCGGCGTCTGACTCGGACGCACCGGACGGCGACAAGCCGGCACCGGACCCGAACGCCCCGGACGGTGATAAGCCGGCACCGGACCCGAACGCCCCGGACGGTGATAAGCCGGCGTCGGACCCGAACGCCCCGAACGGCGATAAGTCGGCGTCGGACCCGGATGATGAAAACGATGGGACCACGGTCCCAGGTGCAAATGAAGGCGACAACGTGACGCAAAATCTACTGGAGCGAGTGAGCGTTGTGTTCCTCGGTCCATATCAGCGTTATTCACGCGGCGATCTGGCGGGCTTTAGCCCTGAGTACGCGAGACAGCTCGTTGAACGGGGCCATGCGTGTTGGCCAAAAGATGCCGACAAGCTGATGAAGGGGAGCGCCGGCGATGAGTATCCTTACGGTATCTGACGTAAAGATCCAGCTGCGGCTCGAGCCAGAATTCACTGAACACGATGGCCACATCGAGTCTCTGATAAGAGCTGCTCAGCGGAGCATTGAGCGCGGTTATAGCTGCAAGCTGGTTGCGAACAAGGACGAGCTGGAAAAAATGCCGGAATGTGATCGGGGCTTCATTGCTGACGAGGATATTCAGTTGGCGATGAAGATGATGGTGGCGCGCTGGTATCTCGATCCGGTTGGCGTGAACACAGAGAGCGACACCCCGGAAAAACTGGGTGTCGACTACCTGCTGTTCCCACTGATGGAGCACACGGTATGAGCGTAAAACCGTTGGACCCTGGTGAGTTGAAGACCCGCGTGCAGTTCGGTTACATCGAGTCAGGTGAAGGCGAGATGGGTGAGCCGTTGCCGGGAAAGTTTATCGCCGCCGGCAAAGCATGGGTTAAAGCGGAGCCGATCTCGCACCGGAAAATCCGCACAGCAGATCAGGCTCCTGTAGTCGAAACATGGCAGTTCACGACATTTCCTAGGGCAGATGTTGTTGGCGACTGGAAGGTAATTGCCAACGGCATCAGCTATACAGTGCGCACCGTTGACCGGTCAGAGAGTGACAGAGTGGTAATTACGGCGGAGGTTGACCCAGCCCATGATCGAGTTAGCGATTAAAGCGTCGGTCGAGCGGATCACCGGCATGAAGATATTCCCACTGCAGCTGCCGACAGGGACGTACAACGGCGGCACTTATCTGCGAGTTTCTGACCCGGAGGTTATGGCCGGCATGGTGAGAACGGGTCTGACAGCCGGGCGGTTTCAGATCACGCTGTACGCAGAGAACGACCTGACGAAACTGGTGAAGCTGGACAAGGCGATTTGGGATGAATGGCGGGACGTTGTTCATGGCCAGATAGAAGGCTACCCAGTCCAGTACGTGCGCCGGGATGGCATTTCGTTTGACAAGGAAACGCTGACCAGCGGGAGCGTTCTCTACAGCCTAGCCCGAGATTACATTCTGACGTTTGCGGAGTGAATCATGGATATGCAGATCAAGTTCCCTTCCGGTCAGGAGTTCGACCGGCTGTTAGCCGAGGCTGAGAAAAAGGTGTCGATCGCTGCGTTGCGTAAAGCTGGTCGTGATGCCATGGAACCAGTACTGGCTGACATGAAACAGCACGCCGGCTTTGATGAAACAAGCGCCGGGCCGCACATGCGCAACGACATCAAGATCACCAGCGTCGACCAAACCAAAAACACCAGTTATCCGACAGCTGTCACTGTTCGCGTTGGTGTATCGCGTGCGCACCATATCAAAGCGTGGGCACAGGAGCGCGGGACGCGGAAACAGGTGGCCAAGCCGTTCATGCGACCGGCGCTGGATTACAACCGGCAACGGGTACTGAACATCCTCGCAATCCGGCTCCGGGAGGAGCTGGAAGGCAAATAACCACATCCGCGGCTGCTCTGCAGCCGTTTCATTTTCATAGTATGACGAGAAAAAATCATGCCAGATCCAGTAGTTCCACCGGTCATTAAGGACCCTGCAACGTATGCGAAATTCCCTGCCGGCACCCGCGTTTCGTGGGGGCCGTTGGGGACTACGCTGGAAAAAGCTGCGCTGCTGCAGAGCGCGATGTCGCTCGGCACCATTGGGCAAAAAGGTTCGTTTTTGAAGATCAGCCGCCTGATCGACACGTCGCCGAAATATATCGGCGATATGGGTGAAGGTGAGGACCTGACGTTCACGTTCATCGACGATACGAGCGACAAAGATCAGATGGCGTTCATGGCATCTGCTGTGAAGAAAGAGGCGGCGGTGATGTTCATCGAATATCCGAACAAAGAAGTCGCCAATCTGACGCTGGCGTTGGCCGGCTTCGCACGTCAGGCGGTTGATGGGCCTGATGGGAAGATCCTGCAGGTTGAAGTTTACGCCAAGCAAAACGACATCAAATGGACGACCAACGCCTGATGTTATAGCCCTACCGCCCGGACCGGGCGGTTTTACCCCGCCCCATCTTTGAGAGATCCCAATGAATTACAAATCCCTGCTGAAACCTAACACCGCCCCAACGGAAATTCCTGCACTTGGCCAGACAGTTCTTGTGCGCCGCTTGACTTCTACCGAGCTGGACGACTATTTGAAGGCGATCGAGGGTGAGAAGGACGCCGATAAACTCAACCAAATCAGTATTGAACTGTTCCTGGGTGCGTTGGTAAATGAAGATGGCAGTAAACCAGCCAAAACCGAGCTTCCATCCGTTGCTGAGCTGCTTGCAGTACATTCGCCGGGTGCACTTAAAGAGGCGGTCATGGACGTCCAGCGCGTCAGTTACGGCACGCTGGAAGACGCGCGAAAAAACTGATCAACTCGCCCCAGTTGATGATGGCCTATGCGTTGGCCTACCGCTTGGGCGAGATAGATCCGCGAAAAATCATGGACCTGCCAGCAGATGTTTTTATGCACTGGCAGGCATTCATCGACATCCAGAACGAGCCAGCATCGGACGTACCGGTACGGGAAACCCCGCCACCGGCTGAAATGACCGATGACGAGTTGTTCGAAGCCCACCGGAGAATCTTGGGAAATGGCTGACGTAGCATCGCTGGCGGTGGCGCTCCACCTCAACTCGGCCAGCTTCAAAGCGCAGTTCGGCGACGCGATGAAGTCGGCGGCGCGTGAATCTCAGCAGTTCAACCAGCAAGCGCAGGCCGAATCTCTTAAAACCAAGGCGGCGTTTGAGGGGGTCGGTGTTGGTGCTCGTCAGGCTGACGCTGACTTTAAGAAACTCAGCACGGGCACAAGACGCAGCATCACGGGTCTCGGCGAATTGCGAACGGCGTTGGCTGGGGTGGTGTCTGGCAGTAGCGTTGCTGGCAGCACCATCACCAGCGCGCTGATCCCTGCACTTGGCGAAGGCTTTAAAACTGCCATCGAGCAAAGCACCGGGAGCATTCATCAGCAGCGTGCTGTGATGATTGAAGCGGCCGCCGAGCAGGTTAATTTTGCACAGGCTGCGATTGAGAGTGCCAAGGCATCCCGCGAGGATGCGCAGGGCAAATTTGTTGCTGCTCAAAAAACTATAGCCGCCGCCGCCGCTCAGCGGGAGCAGGCGTTCGCACTTGACGAGTACTATGCCAAGCAAGCGGAGGTCAACAAGCAGTACGGCGTCACAGTTGACTATCAGGAAGAGCACGTTAAGAACGCTCGTGCAATTCGTGAGGCGAACATCGCTGAGGCCAGCGCGAAGCAGCAGGTTGCCAGCGCGGCTAAAACAGTACTCGCTGCTGATATTGCTGAAGCAGACGGCAAGCGGCAGCTTACAACGGCCACCCGAAATTTGGCAGCAGCCAACGTTGAGCTAACGATAAAGCAGAGAGCTGCTGCAGCTTCATCAGGCCTGCTTCGTGGAGCTATGTCGCTGGTTGGAGGCTTGCCTGGATTGGGAGTAATGGCGGCGGCAGCTGGGGCCACCGCTCTCTATGAGATGTATCAGCGAGCCGAAGCCGAGACCAAAGGGTTCAACGACGCACTCCAGAAATCAGGGAACAGAGCCATTTTGACGGCGAACGACCTTCGGACGCTGTCAGTAACCCTGGGTAATACGCAGAACTCAGTCAAGGCGGTGACCGATGCTGCAGGTGCAGGGTTTGGCGGAGACATGCTGTCAGAGGTAGCAGAAACCGGCACCCGGATGAACGAGCTGGGTATGTCGTCTGAAGATCTGGCTTCCACTCTGTCGAGCTTGAAGGGAGATCCATTGAAGGGGCTGGAGGCGCTGACGAACCAAGGAGTCCAGCTTAACACCACGTTTATTGAGCATATCGCTACATTGTCTCGGCAGGGAAAAACCAGTGAAGCGACGGCTCTCCTGCAGCAAAAATATCTTGATGATGTGAAAGAAAAGGTCACTGAGCAGGAGAACAGCGTCAGTGGCTTGGCGTCGATCTGGAAGTCGCTGAAAAACGAGGTGGGGTCCGCGTTTGACATTATCGGTCAGGCTCAGATGAAGACTGCTCAGGCCCAGGCGCTTGCAGTTGGTGTTAAGTTGGACATCAGCGATGCCCCGGCACAAAAGGCGAAGAAGGAAGCAGAAGAGCGCTTCCAACGCCAGCAGAAGGAGCAGGAAGCTGCCCGGAATGAGATCAAGGTCCAGAATGAGGTCGCTGCAGCTATCAAAGCTGGCGCAGACCCTAAGAAGGAACAGGCTCGGCTGACGAGCGTTGTTTCGGCTCAGTATAAAGCAGGGAAATTGACTGCCGAGGAATACGCGCAGGCGCTGAAGGGCATCAACAAGCAGTACGGAGACAGGAAAAAATCAGCAGCGTACACCGACGATGCTGCGACGCGCCGGCTGCAGGAGCTGAAAGAGCAAGAAGCAGTGCTACGGCAGCAGAACGCCACCACTGAAACGCTGACCGGTTCCGAGAAAAAGCTGCTGGCGTTCAATCAGGAAATGGCCGACCTGAAAGCCAAGAAAATCCTGACCGCTGGGCAGAAGAGCGTTTTGGCCAGCGAGGATCAGCTTCGCGCCCAGTTGAAGATCAACGTCTCGTTGGAGCGTGCGAACGAGCAGCGGAAGTTGGCGTTGAAGATGCAGGAACAGCATATAGAGCTGGTCGCGGAAACTGCTCAGTTGCAGCAACAATGGGACAACAAGCTTGCTCAGCCGATAATGAGCAGCGCTGCCTATGACCAAATGCTCGCTGAGCAGCAGATTCGTGAGCAGTTTCGGCAGAAGCGGGAACAGCTGGATAAAGACTTTTCTGACAAATCATCACTACTTTACAAGAAAAGGACAGCGATCCTGAGCGAAGAAGAGTCAAAGCAGCTTGGAATTGTCCGTAAGGGCAGTGCCGATGAGATGGCGCTGCGGCAGGATAGCGTTGCTGGCATGAAACGCGGTCTGCAGGACTGGAAGGAATCTGCGGAGAACTCCTTTGATTTGACGCGAAGCGTGGCGGTCAGCGCCATGGATGCCATGGGAACGTCCTTTGGTAATTTTATCACCAAAGGTACCGGCGACTTCAAAACCATGGCGTCATCGATCATTGGTGATATAGGCCAGATGATTTCCAAGATGCTGATGTTTGAGGCGATCAAGGCTGGCAGCAAGGCGCTCGGCGTTGAGTCGTGGTTTGGTTTTGCAGATGGCGGTTACACAGGTCCGGGCGGCAAGCACGACGTGGCCGGCATCGTTCATGCTGGCGAATGGGTGGTACCGCAAGAGGTCGTTAATCGCCCTGGCATGCTGCCATTCCTCAACCAGCTGACCTATGGCCGGGGGTATGCAGACGGCGGTCTGGTTGGCGGGAGCGTATCGCGGCCGAGTCGAGAGCCGGTTCCAACAAACAGCGGGACGCGAACGACGCAGGTTCAGGTATCGCTCAGCATGCCGATCACCGTTGAGCGAGGTCAAACGAACGAGCGTCAGCAGCAGGCAGGAACGGACAACGTATTGGACAATGCTGCCCGGCAGTTGATTCGTCAACAGACGATGGAACAGGTGGATGAAGCGTTGCGCAATGGCGGCGCGATCGATCAGCGTTTACGGCAATTGGGGTTGGCATGACGGTAAAAACGTTCACATGGTCGCCACTCAATGGGCCGACCGGCGACATCAGCTGGAAAACCAGAACAGTGCAGTTCGGTGATGGTTATGAGCAGGTGATCGATGAGGGGATGCACCGAGAAAAACAGAGCTGGCCGCTGACATTCACAGATAAATGGGCGGAAATAAAACCCATTCTGGAGTTTTTGCGGGAGCACGGCACATCTCGGTCATTCAAATGGGTGAATCCTGTGGGGGAATTGGGGTTGTATCGCGCGTCGCAGTTGAAGCCGACGCCTCTGGGGTTTGGAAATTGGACGTTAACAGTCACGTTCACGACTGGGTACCGGTCGTAACGATCGGGCATAATGCGGCTGTTTTTATCCAACAGGAGGGATTGTTTTGAAGAAATTTATCGTCGCTACCATGGCGTTAGTTTTGGCGACTACTGCACTGAGCGCCAGTGCTCGCGAGCTGAGCGCGAAGGAAAAGTCGATTATTGAGGTTGTCGCTAGGGCAAAGCTGAAAGATCCCGATAGTGCAAAATTCACTTGGCAGGACTACAAAGGCGGGGAAATTTACTGCGCCCATATCAATGCGAAAAACTCTTATGGTGGCTATGCTGGTAATGCTTTGTTGATGGTAGCAATCAAAAGCAATCCAAAAGGAGAAATTATCTCTGCGGAAGCTTCGGTTGATAGTGGCGAAATGGAGGAGATGATGGCTCCGATTTGCAGAGATGCAGGATACCAAGTGTAGCAGTCCTCTCTACCACCCCCACCAAACCCCGCCTTCGCGGGGTTTTTTGTTATTGGGACCACGGTCCCATCGAGGTAATCAACATGAGTTTTTCCGCTGTTTCACAGTCGCTGGAACCGGGCGCGCCGATCACGTTGATCGAGGTTGACTGCACCGCGTTCGATGGCGATGTGCTGTATTTCCACAATTACGAGATCCCCTATACCGCCGACGAGCTGCTCGCCGCCGGCGACGTTGATTCGTTGCCAGCTAAGCCGATTTATTGGCAGGGCATTCGCTACGACGCATGGCCGGCGCAAGTTACAGGACTGGAAAAATCCAGCGAGGGGACATCGCCTCGTCCCAAGCTTGCCGTGGCCAACTTGGACTACTCGATCACCAGATTGTGCGAAACGTTCCACGATCTGCTGTTAGCCAAAGTCACGGTCCACAATACGTTCGCCGAGTTTCTGGACGCAAAAAATTTCCCCGCCGGCAACCCAAACGCTGACCCGGAGAAAGAGCAAATCGACACCTGGTATATCGATACCAAGACGCTGGAGAACGATACATCGGTCGAGTTCGCACTGGCCAGCCCAGCCGATGTGCAGGGCCAGAAGCTGCCGAACCGCCAGATGACCAGCCGGTGTACATGGTGCATGCGTGGCGACTATCGGAAGGCCGATTGCGGTTATACCGGCACCAATTATTTCGACAAAGACGGCAACCCCGTTGATAACCCTGCGCTGGACGAGTGCGGTGGGACGGTTGCGTCCTGCAAACTGCGATTCGGTAAAGATGCTGAGCTGCCGTTCGGCGGTTTCCCGGCGATCGCCCTGATAAGGCTATAACCCAGATGATGAGAAAACACATTCTGCTGGCTATCCAGCAGCATGCCGCCGAGGTGTACCCGGAGGAGTGCTGCGGGCTGGTCATCAAAGATGGCCGGGCGCATCGGTATATCCCATGCAAGAACACCCACGCCGAGCCGACCGAGTATTTCCGGATCTCGCCGGAAGAGTATGCGGCGGCGGAGGATGCCGGCGAAATCCTGTTTGTGGTGCATTCCCACCCTGACGCCACGACCCAGCCGTCTCCGATCGATGAGGCGCTGTGCACCGAGTCTGGTTTGCCGTGGATCATCATCAGCTGGCCTGAGGGCGACGTTCGGATTATCGCCCCAAAGGGTGATGCTCCGATCATTGGCCGCCCGTTCGTTCATGGCGTGTGGGACTGCTACGGTCTGATCCGCGATTGGTACAAACAGGAGCGGGGTATTGAGCTGCCGAATTTCGAACGGGCGGATGGATGGTGGGAGCAGGGTGAAAACCTGTACATCGAAAATTATGCCGCTGCCGGCTTCGTTGCACATGATGCAGAGCTGCAGCCCGGCGATGTGATCTTGATGCAGTATCAGGCATCGGTCGTTAACCATGCCGGCGTTTATATCGGTGATGGAATGATGTTGCACCATCTTTACGGCCAGAGCGCTCGCGTTGTGCCGTATGGCGGGATCTGGCAGGAACGAACAATCAAAAAACTGAGGTACGGCGATGGCGCAGAGAACTGAAACGCTGACGAAATTCGTTCTCTCCGGCCGGCTCGGAAAAGAGTTCGGGCGGGAGTTCACGCTGTCGGTGTCATCAGTTCGTGAGGGCATCCGAGCATTGTGCATCCAGATCCCAGGACTGGAACAATTTCTGAACCGGAGCGAGCGGAATGGCCTGACGTATGCGGTTTTCAACGGCGCTCGCAACATATCCACGGCTGAGTTGCAGCTGGACGGTATACAGATGGTTGTCCGCATCGTGCCGGTGATTATCGGCAGTAAAAAGCAGGGCATGTTCCAGACGATTCTGGGCGCGGTGATGGTCGCTGCTGGGTTCGTTTTGTCACTTTCGCCAGCAACAATTGCTGCATCGCCATTCCTTTACCAAGCGGGCGCGGCAATGATGTTGGGTGGCGTGGCCCAAATGCTGGCCCCGCAGGGGACCTATGGAATGACAGACACGAAAGAAACGCGGAAAAGTTATTCCTTCGGCTCCGCAAGCAATAACTCAGCAGCCGGCAGACCAGTTCCCGCGTTCTACGGTAAAACGTTAATAGGTGGCCCGGTCATCAGTGGTGAAACATATGTCGAACAGCAGCAGTGATGTTTGAATCGTGGTAATGTTTTGGCGGGCGCTTGAAGCTATCGGTTTCAAGCCTCGGTAAGAAGCAGATAGAAGAAAGCCCCAAGCGATTTTCCAATCAACTTGAGGCTTACCCTATGTCCAGACAACATCAGGATAGCCTCTTAACAGCAGAAATGCAACGGAGGGCAATGATGTCGCGAAAGCTACTTCTGTACGGCTTAATCGTGGTGTGTATCACGATTTTGACGTTCACCTGGATGGTCCGGGATTCGCTATGCGAAATCCGAATTAAGCAAGGTGGCACGGAAATCGCGGCGTTCTTGAACTACGAAGTTAAGAGCTAACCGTGGGGCGAGGTTCGCCTCGCCCTTTCGGTTGAACAGGCACAGGGCTTTAAGCGCCCAATCAATTTTGAATCCCGCTCCGGCGGGATTTTTTTTTTGCAGGATACTCCATGCTCACGAACGAAATCATCGGCGCGAAAGGTGGTGGCGGCAGCGGTAGCCCGCCACCGCCGCGCGGGTCAGAAATCGCATCCGTCGCGTACATGAAAATGCTGATCGCGCTTGGCGAGGGGGAGATCGCCGGCGGGTTTGATGGCCGGCATATTTTTCTGGATGGGACACCGTTGCTGGATGCCAACGGCAATGAGAACTTTGCCGGCGTGCGCTGGGAATGGCGCTCAGGGGTTCAGGACCAGCCGTATATTCAAGGGTTCCCGAATGCATCAAACGAGATAGCCATCGGCACCGAGCTGAAGTTCGGAACACCATGGGTTAAAGCGATTCAGAATACCCAGTTATCAGCGGTTCGGATCAGCGCTAAATTTCCCGCCGGGCTGTTCAAGATGCGCGATGACGGGGTGAAAGACGGTCACCGCGTTGAGTATGCGATCGACATCGCGACCGATGGCGGCGCATATGTTGAATATGGTCGCGATGCGGCGGATGGCATAGGCAACACGGGATATTCCCGCGACTATCGTATCAACCTGCCGGAAGCAAAGATCGGCTGGCAGCTCCGTATCCGCCGGCTGACTGAAAACATCAATGACGGCAAGCACGCGGATACACTGCAGATCGCTTCGATGACCGAGATCGTTGATGCAAAATTGCAGTACCCACACACCGCACTGCTGTATGTCGAGTTCGATTCAAAGCTATTCGAAGGTCGGACGCCAACGGTGACCGTACTGGCCAAAGGCCGGCTGGTTCGCGTCCCGGACAACTACAACCCGGAGACGCGTGAGTACAGCGGGGTTTGGAGCGGGCAATGGAAGTGGGCGTGGACGAACAACCCCGCCTGGATTTTCTTCGACATCGTGACAAACCCGCGCTTTGGCCTGGGTAAACGCATTTCTGTCGAGCAGGTTGATCGCTGGGAAATGTACCGCATCGCCCAGTATTGTGATCAGCCAGTTCCTGACGGCCGTGGCGGCATGGAGCCGCGTTTTATGTGCGATGTCTGCATTAGCTCTCAGGCAGACGCATGGACGGTCCTGATGGATTTGGCATCCATTTTCAGGGGTATGATCAGTTGGTCGAATAACCTGCTGACAGTGCAGGCGGACATGCCTGAAGCACTGGACCCGGATTACATTTTCACCCGAGCCAATATTGTCGACGGCAGCGTCAGTCGCGCCGGCACAACGGTGCAATCGCATTATTCTGGCGGGTTGTGCACCTACAAAAACCCCGACAACAACTATCAGGACGATCAGACGCCGGTATTTGTCTACGACTTGGTGAAGCGCTTCCAGTATATCCCTCTGGAAATGACTGCCGTAGGCTGTCAGCGTGAAACCGAGGCTCAGCGCCGGTTGCTGTGGGCGATCTGGACGAACGCAGAAGGTGGGGCGTTTGAATGGAAGACCGGCCTTGAGGGTGGCATTCCACGTATAGGGAAAGTCGTTGGGTTGGCCAACAACCTGTATGCAGGCCGGGCTATCGGCGGGCGTATCAGTGCGGTTTCAGGGCGCAGTGTTACTGTCGACCGGGATATTACCGCGAAAGCCGGCGATCGCCTGATCGTAAACCTGCCGACCGGAAAGTCCGAAGGGCGCACGGTTTCCAGCGTGAACGGGCGGGTCATTACCGTCACGGTTCCATATTCCGTGCAGCCGGTTCCAGAGGCCCAGTGGGGCATTGATGCCGATGATCTGGCGCTGACACAGGTCCGAGTGAAAAAAATCGCATACAACGACGACCAGACGTTCACGATCAGCGGTATCCAGTACAGCCCGAATAAGTACTCGCGAATCGATTCCGGCGCGGTGTTGGAAGATCGCCCGACATCGGTGCTGCCAGTTCGCGGACAAGAGCCACCCACCAATATCAAGATCACCAGCGGGCATACAGTTAATCAGGGGATTACAGTCACCACGATGGAGGTGAGCTGGGACCCGGCCAAGGGCGCGATTGCTTATGAGGCCCAGTGGCGGCAGAACAATGGGAACTGGATTAACGTTCCGCGCTCCGGCGCAAACAATTTCTCGATCACTGGCATTTACGCTGGGCGCTATCAGGTTCGCGTTCGGGCGATCAGCCCCAGCGATGTGTATAGCCTATGGGTGAACAGTGCTGAAGTTCAGCTGACCGGGAAAGAGGGTGCGCCGCCGGCGCTGGCATCGTTTACGGCCACTGGGATCGTTTTTGGTATCACGCTGGATTGGCTGTTCCCAAAAGGGGCGGAGGATACCCAGAAAACAGAGGTGTGGTCGAACGCTACTAACTCAGATGATGGGGCTATGCACTATGGCGATTATGCCTATCCGCAACGTTCCCATACCGTTCCTGGGTTAGCCGCCGGCAAGGTGCTGTGGTTCAAAGCGCGCATCGTAGACCGTCTCGGGAACGTGGGACCATGGTCCCAGTGGACTCGCGGCATGGCCAGCGATGATGCTGGCCCGATTCTGGACTATATCGCTGGGCAGATTGGCGAAACGGAGTTGGGTAAAGACGTTCTGGAAAAAATCAATAATGCCGCCACGGAAGCCGAGCTGGATGATGCGAGACGAGAAATTCAGGGTTCGTTAGACACGCTGGGCAAGGCGGCTATTGAGAACGCGCTGACGATTGACCAGACCCGCAAAGATCTGGCACAGGCTGAGGCTGAGTTAAATCGCGATCTGGATGAAATCGGGAAGGCCACGGAAAGCAACGCCGCCAGTATAGAGCAAACGCGTCAGGATTTGGCACAGGCTGAATCTGAGATGCAGGCAGATATTGCCAGCGCCAAAGATGAAATCAGTACCACGCGGGATGAGCTGAAGCAGGCGGATGCGGATCTGCAGGCAAAGGTTGATGCGATCACTGGCGGTGATGGCTCCACGATTGCTGATGTTGTCTCGCAGATTACCAAGCTGCAGGAAAACGACGTTGTACAGGCAGAGAAGCTCGATGCCGTTGTCGCAAAATCGGATGGCAACGCAAGCCAGATAGCAAAGGAGCAGAAGGCGCGGGCAGATGCTGATAGTGCTCTGGCCAAAGAGATCAGTTCAGTTAAATCTACGGTCGATGGCCAGCAAGGAGCGATCACAAAACTGGAAGAGGCGCAGGCCGATGCCAGTTCAGCGCTGGCCAAGGTGGAGTCGAACGTTTCGGCGAACGCCAAAGCAATCGGCGACAACAAGGCTGAGCAGGGCAAGATCAACACCCAAGTCACGCAGAAAACCGAAGCGTTGGCCGATCAACAGAAAACCCAGGGTCAGCAGCTCTCCGGTTTGACGTCTGAGTTCAACGACAACAAAGCGGAGGTAACAAAGCAGCTGACGACGCTGGCTGATGCGGATTCGGCGCAGGCGAAGCAGATCAGCGGTCTGGAAACCAAGACGGGCGAGAATGCGGCGGCGATCGCGAGCGAGTCGAAGGCGAGAACGGATGCGGACAGCGCGCTGAGCCAGCGTATCGACGTG